>JFJP01027450.1_pt1 | contig 12272 bp, 11 predicted proteins | sample 431651 | NCBI WGS metagenome assembly JFJP01 (sample SAMN02602958, study PRJNA72255) | Microbial mat metagenome, whole genome shotgun sequencing project. | biome: fresh water; feature: sink hole; material: water; isolation source: purple microbial (photo- and chemosynthetic) mats found in... | reverse complement strand
CTTTTTTTTTTTTTTTTTAAGAAAATCAAATGAAATTTATTAAGATTATTCTTTATTTATATTTTCAGAGGTATTTTTCTCTGAATTCTCTACCTCCTTTTCCTTTAGAATCTCTGCATTTTTTGCCTTTCTATCAAATTCTCTTTGTGCTAAAAGGAGATATGCTTGTTCTCGAGAAGTAGTGATTCTTTCAGAATTCTCTTCATAAGCATGTAATAAATCATCCATTTTACGAACTGTGGGGAAATTATATTCGTCTCGAACGATAAAGCCAGAATAAGATCCAAAAATAAAGCCTATTATCCCCAAATTCCCTGCGAAAGTCTTCCAAACGCTGTTCGGCGGCATGTTTTATGCAATTTTTGCGATATTTTATGTTAATTTTATATAAAAAAATTACAAATGAAATTATAGGAATAAAAGGTAATTTAATAAAGAAATCAAATGAAAATCTCTTTTAATTCCCTAAAAATCTCTTTTGAAAATTCCTCCATCTTTTTTTTCTCAATTTCCATTAGTTTATTTCCCAAAAGCTTCAATTTCTTCAGTCCTGGGCCAATAAACTTTAAAATTTCAATGGTTTCTTCATAATCAAGCCCATTCCCTTCAAGATCTAAACATTCTAATTCAAATTGATGAGCAAGCACTTTCGCAAGACTTTGCCAAAGAAACAAAGGATTTCCAAAAGAATTCTCCTTTAGTTTCTTCATTACAAAGACTTTTAACCTTCCTTTGACTTGATTCCCTGCCAATTTCTCTTTAAAGAAGAAATCTACAAAGGAATCTAGTAATTTCTTTATAAAAGCTGTTTCAGCATAAGAAATATTCAGAATTTCTACAGAAGCCAAAGCAGAGAAATCCTCACAGTTTAACTGTGAAAAACCCTTTATTTTCAATGTTTTTAGTTTGGAAATCACAGAAATTTGCATTTTATACAGAGTTTCCAGGTTTTTATTTGTGTTATTATAGGAGAAATTCAAATGAAAAAGACTTGGTATTTTCCATAGAAAAAATTCTAGGGATTTTCCTGTGAAATTATTCTCTGAAACGTCCAGTAATTCTAGCATTTGGGCTTCTATTTCAATTGTTTCTTCAGAATCACTTAAGCCACAACCCTTACATCTTAATTCTTTTAAGCTTTTTAGCTGCAAAAACCCTTTCCAAAAGACTTCTTCTGAAAAATTCAAACCAGAAACATTTATTTTCTGAAGATTTTGGGCTTTTTCGCAGAATATTTCAAGGTTTTTCTGAAGAATTTGGCCTTTATTCATAAAAGGATTGTAAGAAAGGTCCAAAATTCGCAATTTCGAAGCCCATTTCTCTGTTTCTATCTGTTTATAAAGCCTTTCAAGACTTTTATCAGTCAATTGATTGAATGAAAAGTCGATTTCATTGCAAAAGTCCATATATTTCAAAGTTTTTATCAGAGGTTTTACAAAGGAATCTCCTAAATTTTTATTTGAAACTGTGAGTTTCTTTTGATTTATTAGTGATTTTATTGAATCGATTTCCCAAATGAAATTTTCTTGACAGTATTTCGAATAGAATTCAACAGCTTCTTTATGTGTTTTCTTCATGATTTCCTTTTGATTTTCCCTTTTATAATCATCTTTCCTTTGGAACTTCTCTTCTTTTACAAGCACTTTCTCTTCATAAATCTCTTCATTTAGCATAGAAACTTCTTCAGAAATCCCTTCATTTTCTTCAGAAATCTCTTCTTCTTCCTCGAAATCTTCATCTTCTTCGAAAGAAACCATTGAAAAAACTTCGCTATTTTCTTCAATTCCTTCTTTTTCAACACCTAAATCTTTTAATCTCATCATAATTTTCTCTTTTTTCTTCTTATCTCCTATACTTTCATACAAGATCTCCAAATTATTCAAAGAAACCCTCATATTCCAATTATCGTCAATTCCCTTTGCAATATCATAACTCCGCCAATAAATCCTTTCGATTTCTTCAATATTCCCTTTTCGCTCATCTAGAAAATTACCATAATTTATAAGAAAACCTATATATTCTTCAATTTCTTCTTTATTTCCTTTGTAAAGTACGGCCTTTTGCCTATATTTCTCATCAGCTTTTTCGAAAAAATCCTTAGCTTTTTCAAAACACTCCAAATTTTTCTCAATAATCGCACCATAATACATCAATAAAAACCCATGATTTTCTTCTTTAATTTCCTTTAAAACCTTATAAAACAGCTCTTTTGCCTTTTTGTAATCCTCTAATTCAAATATCAATTCTTGTAATAATTCAAAAGCTTTTTTCAAATCCCATTCATTTCTTCGATAAAAAGCCTTTAATTCCATATCAACCTTCTTCCCCTTTTGTATTTCCTCTTGCAAAATCTCAAAATTCTTCTGTATTTCCTTTCTACTGAGCAAATCCTGCGGGAAATACGTATCCACAACCTTTAACGCCTTTTTAAAGCTTTTTTCAGCTTCTTCATAGTCTTTTTTCCCTTGAAAAACCAAAGCTAAATTCTCATAAGAAGCTCTTAATCCATTGAATTCTTTCTCTTTTTGGCAAATTTGTTCATCTTTTAAAAGGTTTTGTAAAGCCTGATCGTATTTTCTTTTGTTTAAATAGATCAAACCTATTGAAGAATATGATTTTCCCTCTATTAAAGCATAAGAGATCGAACGAGCAAAATCACGAGATTGGGAAAAAAAATCAAGAGCTTTTATGTAGAAATCATTGTCATAACGACCTTTTATCAGAAAACCATTACCTATATTGAAAAGAGCATCAGCTTTTTGACGCTCAAAGTGGGGTTTATCAGATTTTTGACAGGCTTTTAACAGTTTTTCACATGTTGAGAGACTTTCCGAGAAAGAATCAAGACCTTTCTGGATATTTCGCTCGAATTTTCTTGGGAAATTGCCTTTTTCAAGCAATTCTTCACAGAAATCGAGATATGCATTGCCTAGATTGCAATATCCTCTTTGAATTTCTAGCAAATCGTCCAGAAATTTCGCTTCTGAGATGTGAAGTTTGTTATATTTCAATGATTTATGGAAAAGCTTCAGGTTTCGATAGGTTTCTGCGATACTGCGGTAGGGGATAAGTAGATTGGTGGAGTGTGGGGACTTTTTACATAGAAAAAGCTCTTTTTTGTGGAAAAGCAGTGCATTTTGAAAGTCTCGATTTATAAAATATAGTGCTCCTTTATATTAGAAAAAATGGGTTTTTTGAGAAAATATCATTGAAAAAAACCGAGGTTGTTACAAATGATGGATTTGTCAACGGGGGATTGGGCATGGGTAAGTTGGTTGTGAAGATTTGAAATTTCGTCCATTTATATGGGTTTTTGAGTTTATTTAAAGAAAAGAAATCAAAAAAAACATTAATTTATGATGATTATTAATAAAAATTTATCTGTTTTTTTACTATTTTTTAATCAAAAAAATAGATATTTTATATATAAAAATAAGTGCATTTGCACAGTAATTTATTTCTCTTTAGGTTCTTCTTTGAAATTCCATTTTTTCTTTATCTTTGGATACAAACTCATCACATAATCCATCATCTCCTCATAACAAACATTCAAATCATCATTTATCAGCTCTTTATAAAACTCCATTCTTTTGAATTCCCTCACTTCCATCTCCCCTTTTTTCAATCTTTTCTCAATATTTTCATCATTTTCAGTTCCCCTTCACAATTTTTAATAAATTTTCACTGAAAACACAAAAAAAAAACCTTTTTTTCATTCTTTCTCTCAACTCTTCGAACTCTTTTACGTTGAAATAGATGAAATTGGTTTTAGGCCATATCTCATGGATCTTTTTTCCAGCTTCTGCATCAACTTCAAGCACGCAAATCTTGCCACTTTCTTGAATTTTGTTCAAAACTTGTTTATTGGTACCATATTTATTGCCATAACTGTTTGAAACTTCGATAAATCCGTTATTTTTCTCTTCCTATATACAAATTTAATCTATAAGAATGCTTCAATTACTATAAAACAACCTGTTCAAATTCAGCCATCGTCTTAAAATGATAAGAAACTCCATCAAGCTCATTTTCTCTTGGTTTACGAGTGGTCCAGCTAACGCTCATTTCGAATGCTTCTTTGTTTTCTTTCATTAAACGTTTCAATAAAGTACCCTTTGTTTATGATTTATATCATAAGGAAAGAATTTTAAAAGAAAATTCTGTACTTTTCCGACACCTGAAGGACCGGAAAACACTAGGATCGGGATTTTATGGTGGTTTTGAGCTGAGAAGTTTGAATTCATTTATGTTCAGGGGGAGAAATTTATTTATTTTTGAAAAATAGAGTGAGTTCATTGATAGATATACTTGAAAAATTACCAAATTTACGAATTTTCTTTTTTTTTAAAAAAAAACTACAAATTTTAAAAAAAAAAACTCAATATCCATAAATTAAAAAAATTAAAAATAAAAAAACTGAACAATTCTTTAACATTAAACATTTTTTTGTGATTAATATTTTTTCTTTCCATTTTCTCATTTCTAAATGCAAACAAACAAACGAAACCCAACCAAACAACACATTCGAGCTCTCCTTCGCAAAAACTGGATACTTTTTAAACGTTCCTGTTGCTGTTCCTGTTGCGAAATTCTCATGCCCATCCTTTTTGCATTTTTGCTCATTGCAATACGTTCCCGAATCCCAAAAGACGATATACCACAAACTTCCTATCTTTCCTCAGGCGATTTAATAGCTCTTCCAATGTTTTCCCATCAGGATGATTTTCTTTATGTTGCATTAAGTCCAGATTGTTATTTCACCAATAGAATCGCAAAAAAATTAGAAAATTTAACAAGTTTTTACCTGAAAAACTCCTTTTATATTTTGATTTTTTTTAAAAGATTATAAGATAAAAACAAAATATTTTGCATCGGATCAAGAAATTGATGATTATATAAGACATATTGATTATGGGACTGTTGACAAGAGGCCTGCTTTATCCTTTGGAGTGACCTTTGATGATTTCTCACAACATCACTATATATATTCCCTCAGATTCAATGTATCAGGAAATGATGCTGTTATAAATACAAATACTTATGGAACAACAGCTAAATACTACCCGTATTTTAAACATAAACTATTTTAATTTCTTACGGTTTTATTAGTGAAAATGTGGATCAAGTCAGGAAATATGTGGATTCTAGCTTTATTTACCTACAGAATATGATAGATAATTTGATTTTCGCGGAAGAAAACAATAACCAAACGCTTAATTCGAAGATTAATCTGACCTCTGTTGAGGTTCCTGCTTATGTGCTGGACAAATTATCAGATCGTTTGCAGGATACAGCCCAAATTTATGTGGTTTTCCCTTGGATTATCATATTTCTTCGTTTCTTATACCGACTATTATATGAAAAAGAGCGGAAAATCACTGAAGGAATGAAAATGATGGGTATGAGCAATACAGCATTTTATGTCTCTTGGCTCATAACCTATGGGATTATTAGTTTTATTAGTGTGCTTTTGACCACTTTATTGTTCAAAGTCTTCTTCCAAAACTCAAATTTTATCTTACTTTTCCTTTGGGAATGGCTATTCGTGCTTTGTCTTTTAGCACAGGCTTTGTTTGTAAGCGTTTTCTTCACAAGGCCTCGAAGCGGAATTATGGCTGGATTGTTATTCTTTTTTATACAGTACTATGTCAATCAAATGGTCAATTCTTCTTCAGATGTAGATATTTCAATTAAAACGGGGGCGTCTATCGCGCCACATGCTGCTATGTCCTTTGCATCAGCAGTTTTTTTGAAATTTGAGGTTTTACTTTATTAATTTTATATATAAAGAGAAGCTTTGTTTTTAATTAAATAATAGACTCTTGGTGTCGGAGTTAATTTTGAGACGATTAATGAAGAAATTAATGATTATAAAGTGTCAATATGCTTTGGGATGGTGATTATGAATTTACTTGTGTATTTAATCCTGGCAATCTATTTGGATCAGGTAAATTTTGAGATAAAAGTCGTTTTGAATAGTTTTCTAGGTCATTCCAAATGAGTTTGGAAAAAAAAAACACCCATTGTTTTTCTTAGATTGCCTGAAAAGATTTTTCCACAATTCAGATGAAAACGGCATTTCTAATCAGGTGACTCCAAAACTACGTACAAAAATTGAGTTACCACCAGCTAAAGACATCGACAATGTATGTTTTAAAATTTATTTATTTTTAAATATTTCATAAATTTTTTTCACTATTCCCAAAAGTCCAATCTCCAAATTCTGAATAATGATGAAAAAAACAGCATACTTTCTAACCCAGAGAAAGACATCATGGAGCCTGTAGACGCCAATCTCCGTCAGCAGGAGGCCCATCACCAAACTCTCTCGCTGAAAAACCTTTCTAAAGTTTACCCCAATGGCAAACGTGCTCTTGTTGATCTTTCCCTCACAATGTACCAAGGCCAAATTTTCGCCCTTTTAGGTTTAAATTCATTAAAATTATTACACTTTATATTCTCATTCAATATAAATTATATTTTATATATTAAAGGACACAATGGTGCTGGCAAAACGACAACCCTTTCCATTCTGACAGGCCTAATAGAAGCTACCTCTGGAATGGCATCGGTTTTTTCTCCCCATTCTCTTTTACAGGTACTTAAATATCATAGGTCTTCGGCTACGATATCTTAAACAACATGGATGAAATCCGTCATTTCCTCGGTGTTTGTCCCCAACACGACATCCTTTATGACCAACTCACCGTCAAAGAACATCTAATACTCTTTGCAACCTTCAAAGGCGTTCCCAAAGAACGCATCGCTGATGAGGTTTCCCAAATGATAAAGACTGTCGGTCTTGAGGATAAGACTAATTTCCGAACTAAAAACCTTTCTGGTGGCCAAAAACGCAAGCTTTCTGTTGCGATAGCTTATATCGGAGACTCAAAACTGATCCTTTTGGACGAACCGACTTCCGGAATGGATACAAGTGCAAGGAGATTCGTTTGGGAGATGCTTAAGAACAACAAAACGAATAAAATCGTTATTCTCACAACACATTTCATGGATGAAGCTGACTTCTTGGGCGACAGAATCGGCATAATGAGTTCTGGATTGTTAAAATGTTGTGGAAGCTCAATCTTCTTGAAAAATCGCTTTGGAATAGGTTATAATCTGACTATTGTAAAGAGAGAAACCAAGCCGAATCCTTTGATAAGAAGCGTTGTTTTGGGGATAATACCAAAAGCTAATCTTTTATCAGATGTATCAGCAGAAATTTGCTTTCAATTACCTTTGGATACAATGTCTAGTTTCAGTCATTTATTTAAAGAAATAGATGAAAACAAACAGAAATTAGGGGTATTAAGCTACGGGGTTAGCATAACAACCCTAGAAGAAGTCTTTTTAAAGGTCGCAGAAGGCGATTTGAACCATAGAAAAGTAGAAAAAGAAGGGGATATGGCTGCATATGATAATATCGATGACTTTGATATGAAATCTATTAAAACAGCCAGTTGTTTCGGTCTTTTTTGGCTGAGATTAACAGCTTTGATCACAAAAAGATTGCGATATTTAAAACGGGATTACAAGGGACTTTTAGGAGAAATTCTCATGCCTGTCCTAGTCATTATTGTCGGTCTTTGTCTTATGCTAATTTCTTTTAATCATGATGCATCAGCAAGAAATATCACAATAAATTCCTATTCAAGCCCTTTAATCCTATTTTCTGGACAAATCGGAAATGAAATGACTCAGTATTTCCCTGAAAGTGTCCTGCCTGTTCATCTTTTTGGAGAAAATATCACAAATTGGAACAACCAGCTCTATTCGATCAGACATCAAAAGAATGCTAGCATCACTTTAGGCGGTTATTACTTCAAAGAAATCGATCCTAGCAAGAACCTATACAATGTTCTGATTGAAGGCGATACAAGATACACTGATTCCTACCCTCTACTGGTCAATATGCTGAACCAAGCTATCATTCGTTCAAAATACAAGACAAATGATCTAATCATTAAAGTGAAAAACGCACCTTTTCCAGAAACTCAGAAACAAATCGATTTGAAAAAAAATCTCAGTGCGATTTTCTCAGTGTTCGTCTTCGCAATCGGCATGTCTTTGATTCCATCAAGTCTTATCGTCTATATTGTAAAGGAGAGTCAATATAATATCAAACATGCACAATTGGTCTCAGGCGCTGGACTTCTCTCCTATTGGTTTTCAAATCTTATTGTAGATTGGGTAAAAGTGTTAATACCCACGTTTTTCAGTGCATTGATGTGTAAAGCCTTTAATATTTCAGCGTTTTTAGAAGATGATTGCTATGCAGCTATATGGCTTCTTTTCATTTTCTATGGATTTTCTATCATTACTTTTACTTATGTGATTTCGTTTTTTTTTAAGGATTATGGCTCAGCGCAAACAGTCTCGTTTAATCTGAATTTCCTTATGGGAGGCATAGCTCCTTTGATTTTCTTTATTCTAAGAATTTTAGACGATAAAACCAAGAACATTGCTTCAGGAATCGCGATGATTCTTCGTCTTATACCATCATTTTCTTTCGGATACGGAATTCTTAATGTTTCAGAAAGATCACTTTATGCGGTAAAAGCGGGTGAAAAGACGAAAAGATCAGCTTTTGACACAGAAATTGCAGGGTTTGATATAATCTATTTGATTATCTTATCCTTTGGTTATTTCATTATGGTTTTTCTGATCGAAAAACTTTCTGTAATGCCAAGTTTTTCTCGTTTTTTTTCGCGAAATGGGAAAAATCCTTACAAGTCTAAGAAATACGATAGTGATGTGCAAAAGGAGCGTAATGCCGTTGCAAAGTTCTCTCCAGAAAATTACTCAATAATAGTGAATCAATTGCGAAAGGTCTTTGCATCTTCCAAAAGCAATTTCAAAGTCGCTGTAGATTCAGTTTCTTTTGCGATTCCCAACGGGGAATGCTTTGGACTTTTAGGGGTAAATGGTGCTGGAAAAACCACGACCTTTAAGATGCTTTGTGGGGAAATACCTCCGACTTCCGGAGAAGTCTATATAGCAGGTTACAATATCTTCGAGAATCTTGATAAGATACGAGAGAATATAGGTTATTGCCCACAATTCGATGCTTTATTAGACTTATTAACTACAAGAGAACATTTAGAGCTTTTCGCCGCATTGAAAGGAATTCCTAAAAATATCACTGCGAAACTTATTGATAAGAAGCTGAATGAAATGAATTTAAGGCCTTTTGAACATGTTTGTGCAGGGACTTACAGCGGAGGCAATAAAAGGAAGCTTTCTGTGGCTTTAGCTATGTTAGGAAACCCACCTATTGTGTTTTTAGATGAACCTTCTACAGGAATGGATCCAGAAGCTCGAAGGTTCATGTGGAATGTGATCTCAAGGATATCCACCGAAAGGAAGAAGTCTTCGATTATATTGACCACACATTCAATGGAAGAAGCGGAAGCACTTTCTAATAGAATAGCGATTATGGTCAATGGCAGTTTTCAATGTTTAGGATCTGTTCAGCATATAAAGCATAAATTTGGAAAAGGGTATGAATTGGAATTTAAATTGAAACTGCCAAGTTTTGGCGAAATGGAAGATTTATTGAGGAGTATTGGAAAAAAAAGGGAGATGAGGGTTCATAGAAAGGAATTAGAAGGAATTTTGAGGGGACTGGGAAGGGGGGATCTGATGAAAGAGATAAGAGTCGGAGGATTTGGATCACATATTTATCATGATATTGATAATCCCAATGGAATTGCAGTGGAAGTGCTGATGGAGTTTGTGAATAACGAGATTGAAGGAATGAGATTAATGGTGAGTTTTTCAAGGGAAACGATTTGAAATTTACATTTATTTTAGGAGTTTTTGAGAAGTGCGTTCGGAGAAAGCAATATTATAGAGCATTTTCAGACGTTTTTTAGAGTGAAATTACAGGCAGATGTGTCAATTGGAAATTTATTTAAAGCTTTTGAAGAGAATGTTTTTTTATATATATATGTATAAAGCTCTATAAAGAGTTTATATTCTATAGAAAGCAATGTTGAAAATATCGCAATATTCGATAAAACAGGCTACAATTGAACAAATTTTCAATATGTTTGCTGCAGGACAAATTTCAGTTTAAAATTCTTTTAATAATTTATTTTATTTGAAATTTTTTATTTGTGTAGGGGAATCAAGAAGAAATAGATCAGAATTTATTAAGAAAATCGTCTAGTCTTCTTGCTAATGATGATGTTAATAAGGTAATTTTTTTTGTTTGAAATTATAGATTATTTTACTGAAAAGAAAGCTAATGAACTGATACTGGAGGATATAGAAGGTCCACCAAAACCCATTGAAGAATTTACTGAGTAAAAAAATACTCATTAAAATTCTTGATCATTTTTTCAAATAAACATTAATTAATCAAGAAGATTCTCAACTTGTTTTTCTTTAAAAGCGTCAAAACCCCAATTTTCTTTAAACCAATCAGTTTTATTCGAATTCTTCTCCTTTTGTCTCACAGGACTATTATAATTCAAATTGATAATCGGCTGCAAAACCTCTTCGCCATCTTCAAAGAACTCTTTCCTAATATTATCCATTCCTCCGTATTCGATTTTCCCTATATCTAACCCTTCCTTTGTCCAGAAAGAGCCATTTGATTCCAATAAATCAATTCCATTCCACACAAAAGACTCTTTTTCAATTTTTTTCCCATTAATTTCTTCTAATAAACACTTTAAAGAGCTCCTTTCTGTATCATCTTTTAGCAATTTCTTGATAAAAGCTTTTAATTCCTTTGAATAAAATGAGTTTTCTAATAACTCTACATACTTTTCGTCTTTATAAACTCTCATTTCTGAAGACATAAGTCTTATACAAACTATAGAAAGACTTCGGACTTCATTATCAAGACCAATTTCTTTATTAAAACCTCTCATTTCATCAAAGAAACCACCTTGCCGATTGATATTTGGGTTCAAAAGTCTTACATTCTTCACAAATCCCTCCCCCTCCACCAGAATAAGCTCAATATCGACGAACTTCTCCCTTTGAATTTCGTTTTCTTCTCCATAAACCCCTTCTAATCCCACGAGAACTCCCTTCAGAATATTCCAAATCTCCTCTTCCTCAAAAGAAACACCTTTATCTTTTTTGTAAAGCAATTCTTCAGCTAAAGTTCTTGAGAAATATTCAAAAGCAAGTTCAATTCTTAAAGCTCCTCCACAACTACAACCAAAGAAATCCTCTTCATAATCCAAAGGCCTATAATCCAATAAAGGCAATATATTAGAATGTGGATTCTTTTTGTGGAATTCTAAGGTTTTTAACTTCTTGAAGAAAAGCTCTTTGTTTGTGAAACTGATGGTCTGCCAGACTATGTAATAGTCAGGAACTATCGAGCTGTACATTATGCGGACTTCACCGTAAAGGGGTTCGTGCTTTTGGGCGACTTGAATGAAGGTGTGGGGATGGAAGAAGGGGGAGTCAGAGGAAGAAGAAGATTTTAGCGTGTTTCCCATTTTAGCAGTTAATTTTTTTTTTGCTTAATTTTTTTTTTTGTATTTTTTTCTATTTTTGTTCAAATAATTTTTTTTTTATTTATTTTACTAAAGAAATTTTTACATTTATGGAAAGCGAAATCGGTCTTAAATTTCTTTTCCGAAGCGAAATAATCGAGACCTCAGTCCTAAAAACTCATCGAATCGTCGCATTGTATTTCTCAGCCTCCTGGTCACCTTATTGCCAATGTTTTACCCCGATTTTAATTGACTTTTACAATGAAATTAATGCTGAAGAAAAACAATTAGAAGTGATTTTGGTGCCAAGAGATTCGAAAAAGGAAGATTTTGAAGAATATTTTTCGAAAATGCCTTGGATTAGTGTACCCTTTGATGATGCGAGGATAGGTGTATTTGTGGAGAAATATGGAGTCAAAGGGTTTCCCAATCTAGTCATTTTAAAGAAAAATGGAGAAATAGCGACGAAAAATGGGAAAAATGATGTTATTAATGAGGAAAAAGGAGCGTTTGAGAAATGGCTGGGACTTTTATAAGAGTTTTATAGGATTTTTTGTTTGCTTTAATTGATTTTTTTATATGAGAAAAATAAGATTTTCTCAAATTTTTTATTTATTTTATTTTTAAGAAAACTGCCTTTTCCTTACTATCTTTCTCTTCAGAATCATTAAGAATATTCAATACCTTGGAGAATTTTTCAATCAATTTTTCAAAATTCCCTTTAACTAATTTTATATCATCATGCGATATTCCTATATATTTTGTATGTATTCATTAATTGAATATTTTAATAATATTCGATATTATAAGCCT
>JFJP01015349.1_pt1 | contig 12273 bp, 13 predicted proteins | sample 431651 | NCBI WGS metagenome assembly JFJP01 (sample SAMN02602958, study PRJNA72255) | Microbial mat metagenome, whole genome shotgun sequencing project. | biome: fresh water; feature: sink hole; material: water; isolation source: purple microbial (photo- and chemosynthetic) mats found in... | reverse complement strand
CGCACGACCCCATTAATCAGTGCCAGTGCAGGAATCTCGCCACAGGTCAGCACGAAATCGCCAAGGGAAACTTCGCGGGTGACTAAATGCTCGCATACGCGCTCATCAACGCCTTCATAACTGCCACAAATAAGAACTAGCTGATCGTAATTTACAAGATCCTTAAACATCTCTTGTTTCATTGGCTCCCCTTGCGGAGTCAAGTAGATAATTTCGCGCTTAGGCAAAATTGGTAAAGACTCCACCGCCGCAAAAATCGGATCGGGCTTCATCAACATTCGGGCTTCATCAACATTCCCACGCCGCCGCCGTAGGGTTCATCATCAACGCGATGATGTTTGTCGGTGGTGAAATCTCTGGGATTGGTGAGATGTACCTCCGCGATTTGGTTAGCGATCGCCTTTCCCAGCAGACTGGTCTGCAATGGCGAAGTGAAAAATTCAGGAAAAAGAGTAACAATATCTATACGCATAAATAAATTTTACCCGAACCAATGCTATTTTTTGAGAGACTCGCTTTGTGGGTCTTGCAAAAAATAGCATTGGTATAATTGGTATATCTGTATGTTGCCTGTCTCTGAAGTCGAAAAAATAATTTTAGATTTAGTAAAACCTTTTAATCCCGAAATTGACAGCGAGAATTTGCCCTTGTCACAGGTGCTATACCGAATTTTGGCGGAAGATGTCGCCAGCGAATGGGACTTTCCCCATTGGGACAACTCGGCGATGGATGGCTATGCTTTACGTTATGGCGATTTAGAGAATTTGTCAGAGCTAAAACTCGCGATCGCCGCCGCAGATATTCCCGCAGGCAAGGCGATTAGTCAATACTTAAAACAAGGTGAATCTGTCCGTATTTTTACGGGGGGAATGTTGCCGAAGGGTGCAGATACGATCATCATGCAGGAAGATACGGAACGCATTAATAATTTTGTATATTTAAAAGTCAAACCCACTCAAGGCGAATATGTACGCCATCAAGGTGAATTTATTAAGGCAGGAACTAAGCTGATTGCCGCAGGTACAAAATTAGGAGCAACGGAAATCGGCGCTCTGGCTTCGGCAAGATGCCAACGGGTCAAGGTTTTTCGACAGCCCCAAGTCGCGATTATTTCTACAGGTAATGAGTTAGTCAGCCTCGAAAATTCTCAAACCCTGCAATCTGGACAGATTATTGATTCTAATCAATATGCACTATCAGCATTAATCACCCAAGCAGGGGCGATCGCCATTCCCTTTGGTACAGTTCGTGATGATAGTGAAGAACTTGAGCGAGTAATGCAACAGGCGATCGCCTCTGCGGATCTGGTCATTTCCACAGGCGGCGTGTCCGTTGGTGACTATGATTATGTCGATCAAATTTTAGAAAAACTAGGGGCGGAAATTCATGTGCGCTCAGTGGCAATTAAACCCGGAAAACCCTTAACCGTTGCTTGTCTCAGTAAGGACGGCGCAAAGCGCCGTCCTTACCTTCTTGATCACGACCAAGATGTGAATGGAAGTGAGGATAAAGTTCTCTATTTCGGAGTACCAGGTAATCCAGTTTCGGCAATGATGAGTTTTTGGCGGTTTATTTCTGGGGCGATCGCGAAGCTAAATGGAACTAATGAAACTTACTGGTATCCACAATTTATCCAAGCCACTACTACTGAAGATTTACATTCACAGGGTAGACGTGAAACTTATCTTTGGGGAAGGTTAAGTTATCAGAAAGGAAACCCGATTTTTCAGCCTGTGAATAATTATAGTTCTGGAAATTTGATTAATGCGATCGGTACAAATGCCCTAGCCGTAATGCTTGTACATCAAACCTATGTGCCTGCAAGGGAACAAGTCCGCATTATGCTAATAGCATGATGTGGCGCTAAGTGCTACCTCACGCTATTTAGGTTTCTGTAATCCCGATAGCCCTATGTTCACTGTATAATTTAGTGGGCATTAATTAAGAGACGACTTAACAGCTATGTGTTATTGACAACTATCGGTATCAACCACATGTATGCAAAGCTATCCTCCAAAGTATTGGGCATATTTTCTGGCTACTTGCATCACTGAGAGTGTTCGCCTTATGCCATCAGATGAAGATAATTTAACTAATGACACTAATCACAATATAGTGACAATGCTGAGGGAATATCGATTATCTCCTTCAGATGCTTTGCAGCAGCAACTAATTAAATTGCATCTAAAACTGATTCGGGAAGCGATCGCCTCCTTACCCATTTCTCTAATTAGTCAAATTAGTCAAATTAATTTTGGCGATCGCCGTACTGCTGATCGCTCAGATGGAGGTGAACGCCGAGTATCCAACAGCATTGCATCCAATGGCATTGCATCCAATGGCATTATTAGGGAGCGTCGATCCAGCGATCGCGAGTTAATCGAAATTGGTAAACAAGGCTTAAAGAAGGCTTTAACATTATTTAACCCTGAAACCAATCCTAATTTTTCCGACTTTGCGCGATCGCATATTCAGCAGCACCTAGAGAATTTCTTGCAAAGACAACACTTAGATAACCGCAACGAGCCAGATGATTCCGACGAAGTTGAGCCGTACATTACGATCACCAAAAGACAAGAAACTTTAGAAATTCTCCAAGCCTATCGCGCCAATCCATCGATCAAGCTGCGGAATCAACTGGTAAACCTGAATATCGGCTTAGTGCGCCGTGAAGCTTATCATTGGAAAAATCAATGTCAAGAAAGCTTTGAAGACTTAATGCAGGTTGGCTCGATTGGTTTAATCAATGCGATCGAGCGATTTAATGTGAGTAAGGGTAATGCTTTTAGCTCCTTTGCCGTGCCATATATCAAGGGGGAAATTCAGCATTATCTACGCGACAAAAGCCCCACCGTGAGAATGCCGCGTGCGTGGCTCACCACCTACAACCAAGGCTGCAAAATCATTCGTAATAAGCGGACGGAAACGGGACGGGAGCCATCGAGTCAAGAGGTGGCGATCGCGCTAGGTATCACTGTTCATGAATGGTATGACATTAAGCTTGCCTGTCAAAACCGATCGCCTATTAGTCTCGATACTCCCATCGATCAAAGCGAAGATAGCTCAGCCTCCATCGGTGATATGGTCACTGATCAAAAATATCAAAGTTTTCAACTTGCCCAAGAAGATAATCTGCGTTTACAGCAAGCCCTCGATCTCTTAGAAGATCGCACCCGCGAGGTAGTCGAGTTTGTATTTTTAAAGGAATTCACCCATCGCGAGGTAGCCGATACATTAGGAATTAGCGCTGTTACTGTTTCACGGCAACTTAAAAAAGGCTTAATCGCCCTCAAAAAGATTTTAGCTACACCCATTGAATAAAAAAGTGAGAATCACAGATTATAAGGATTAAAGGATTACACGGATTTTTAATCTGTGTAATCCTTTAATCTGATTAATCCGTGATTCTCACGTTAATTTGAATTAAATAGGAGTAGTTGCTTGGACTCTAGCGCGAGCCATCCGCAAAGCCTGTTCAGCTTGAATTTTGCCTTGCTTATCTTCAGCCTTAACATTAGCTAAAGTTTGCTCAGCTTGTTCAAGTTTTTTGCGGGCTTCTTCAGCATTGATTTCGCTGCCCAATTCGCCACTACGCACCAAAACGGTTACTTCGTTTTCCTCAACCTCGGCGAAACCACCTGTTAAGGCGATCGCAGCCCAAGCTTTATCTTTACGAAAACGTAACACGCCTGTTTCGAGTGCCGAAATCAGAGGGGCGTGATCGGTCAAAATACCCAATTGCCCTGTGGAACTAGGTAAAATCACTTCCTCTGCGACAGTATCCAGAATCGTATGATCTGGGGAAATTACTTTTACAGTTAGGGTCATGATCTATTTACCAGCTTTAGCTTTCAACTGTTCAGCCTTTTCGATCGCTTCTTCGATGTTGCCAACGAGGTAGAAAGCTTGCTCAGGTAGCTCGTCAAGTTCACCCTTAAGGATGCGATCGAATCCACTGATGCTTTCTTCGAGGGTGACATACTTACCAGGAGAGCCAGTAAATACTTCAGCAACGAAGAAGGGCTGAGACAAAAAGCGCTCAATCTTCCGCGCACGCGCTACAGCCGTCTTATCTTCTTCAGAAAGTTCATCCAGACCCAAAATGGCGATGATATCTTGAAGTTCTTTGTAACGCTGAAGAATTGCTTGTACGCCACGAGCCACACGGTAGTGTTCGTCACTAACTACACCAGGCTGAAGCATGGTCGAAGAAGAATCGAGGGGGTCAACCGCAGGATAAATCCCCTTAGAAGCCAAACCACGAGACAACACGGTGGTTGCATCAAGGTGAGCAAAGGTGGTTGCAGGAGCAGGGTCAGTCAAGTCATCCGCAGGAACGTAAACCGCTTGTACCGAGGTAATTGAACCTTCAGTAGTTGAGGTAATGCGTTCTTGCAAAGCACCCATGTCGGTTGCCAAGGTGGGTTGATAACCTACAGCCGAAGGCATCCGACCAAGTAACGCCGATACTTCCGAACCAGCTTGAGTAAAGCGGAAAATATTGTCGATGAACAACAATACGTCTTGCTTGGAGACATCACGGAAATACTCAGCCATCGTCAAAGCAGTTAAGCCCACACGCATACGCGCTCCAGGTGGCTCATTCATCTGACCATAAACCAGAGCGAGGTATTGAAGTACTCCCGACTCCTTCATTTCATGGTAGAGGTCATTACCTTCACGAGTACGTTCACCGACACCACCAAACACCGACACACCAGAGTGCTTTTTAGCGATGTTGTTAATTAATTCTTGGATTAATACGGTTTTGCCCACACCAGCACCACCAAATAGTCCAATTTTGCCACCACGACGATAGGGAGCAAGCAGGTCAATTACCTTAATGCCCGTTTCAAAGGTGCTGGGTGTGGTTTCTAAGCTGGTGAATGCTGGGGATGGACGGTGAATCGGGAATTTTTCTTCGGTGGTAACAGGACCTAATTCATCAATAGGTTCGCCTAATACGTTGAAGATCCGACCAAGGGTGTTAGGACCAACAGGAACCGTAATCGGTGCGCCTGTATCGGTTACATCCATACCTCTAACGATGCCGTCAGTGGTACTCATTGCAACTGCACGAACTTGGTTATCGCCTAATAATTGTTGAACTTCGCAGGTGACATTAATGACTTGTCCTGCGGAGTTTGTGCCAGTTACGACAACGGCGTTATAAATTTCGGGGATTTTGCCACTGGGGAATTCGGCATCGACCACAGGACCGATGATCTTGGTGATGCGCCCGACTGATACTTTCTCTGCGGTAATTGCCATGCTTGCTGTTTACTCCAGCCTCTTAACTCAGAATCTAAAAAATTTGCGATGAAATGGCGTGCTAGAAGATATAGGCAAAAAATGCGATATATCAAACTATAAAGGTTTAACTAAAAATTAAACTTTTCGCACTTACATATAAAGCTAACCGCTTCTCAAAATATCATTTAATGGCTATCGAAAGATCGCTGTTTTACCGAAAACGATTAGATTTTCTACTAACCATTGCTAATATTTTGCAAAGGAGCGACTAGGCGGTGCGGTAAACTGCGGCGTACGATCGCTGTTTAAGTTGTTTGAATTTTGAGAATTAGGACGCAAAGGCGATCGCAGCAATGCTTCAGGATTAAAACGATAACCAATATTTCGCACCGTTTGAATCAAGTTTGGTTGTTGCGGGTCAACCTCTAGCTTTTTGCGTAACGATAAAACATGGGTATCCACAGTACGCGGATTATTAATCTCATCAGGCCAAGCTCTTTGTAAAAGCTCAGCACGACTTAGCGCCAAGCCCTCAGACTGTGCGAGGACATAGAGCAAACTAAATTCTTGAGGGGTTAAATCGATCGCATTACCCTTGAGCCTAACTTGACGTTGTACCAGATCAATTTTTAATACGCCATAGTCTAGACAAGCTGGTGGTGCTGAGGTGCGTAATCTCCGAGTTAACGCTTCTACCCTAGCCAAAAACTCCTGCATCCCAAATGGTTTCGTCAAATAATCATCCGCACCTGCTTTTAAACCCTCCACAATGTCAGATTCACTGGTGCGTGATGAAATTACAAAGATCAAAGAGCTTCTTTGCTTGTGTAACCAGCGACATAGCTCGATACCATCCCCATCAGGTAAATCGGCACTCAAAATCACCAAGCTCGGCTGCTGCTTTTGAAATACTAGCTTTGCTTGTTGACCACTGACTGCCTGAAATACCGAATAGCCAATTTGCTGCAAATGCCAACCCAAGAGAGAGGCAAGATTCGGATTACCTTCCACAATTTCTATACTGATCGGAATCAAAGAAATACTCTCCTGCCGAGTCAATGCCTATAGCTCTCGGATGATGAGTCTGCATGATAACTTAGCTGTAGTACATATTTTGTAGCTGTAATTACCCTCTAGGATGGGTAAAGCGCCATTATTGACCCTATAGTTCACAATAATGTTGAGCTAGTTAATACTAAAAAATCCAGTGACTTATCGAAACCCTGTTCCTACTGTTGATATCGTTATTGCCCTCCGCGATCGCCCCCATCAGCCCATCGTGTTAATTGAGCGACTCAATCCACCCCACGGATGGGCGATCGTTGGGGGGTTTGTGGATTATGGAGAATGTTTGGAAGATGCGGCAAGGCGTGAGGCGGCAGAAGAAACGGGACTACAGGTAGAGTTAATTGATTTACTAGGAATTTATTCTGATCCTAGCCGTGATGCTCGCCAACATACGATTAGTGCTGTATATATGGCGGAAGCGGTGGGTGAACCCAAGGCAGGTGATGACGCGAAATCGGTGGGGATTTTTGGAGCATCGGAGATGCCCAGTCAGTTATGTTTTGATCACGCGCAAATCTTGCAAGATTATTGGCGATATCGCACCTACGGCATCCGTCCTAAGATTAAGTAGTTAAGGACGCGCAAACCAGATTTTGTGGTGCGGCAAAGCCGCACCACAAAATCTGGTTCTTTGCTTTGGGTAGGCAATTGATCAAAAAAGTTTGCTTTAGGTGTTGACAAACCTTAAATCTGCTGTGTATATTGATAAAGGTCAAGAACACGCCCCCATCGTCTAGAGGCCTAGGACACCTCCCTTTCACGGAGGCGACGGGGATTCGAATTCCCCTGGGGGTATTCTTGATAGACAAAAAAGCCTTTGCATCGCAAAGGCTTTTTTGTCGGAAAATATTGATTATATTCAATCTAAAAAAATACGCCCCCATCGTCTAGAGGCCTAGGACACCTCCCTTTCACGGAGGCGACGGGGATTCGAATTCCCCTGGGGGTATTAACAAAGAAGCCTTCGCATAGCGAAGGCTTCTTTGTTTAGAGTAATTTTTCTAAGCCGTAAATTAGTGATTTGAGTGCGATTACTTTGCGGACACAGAGCAGGACTCCTGCCATGTAGCAGGTGCGATCGCTGGCATTATGCTCAATTTTTAATGTTTCCCCCATCGCCCCGAAAATTACCTCTTGGCGAGCGACTAGCCCCGGAACACGCACACTGTGAATGCGAATATTTTCACCATAGATTGCGCCCCTTGCGCCTGTGAGATGTTCTTTTTCATCAACAAGGGCTGGGTTAAAGGATTGTCCTAACTCCGAGAGCATTTGGGCGGTTTTGATCGCCGTACCGCTAGGGGCATCGGCTTTTTGGTTGTGGTGCAGTTCAATGATTTCCACATGCTGGAAATATCGGGCGGCAGCGATCGCCGCCTGTTGCATCAAAATTACGCCCACGGAGAAATTTGGGGCGATAATGCAGCCCATGCTTGATTTGTCTGCAAAAACTGCAAGGTCAGCAATTTGTGAATCGCTTAAGCCCGTTGTACCAACTACAGGACGCACGCCATAGGCGATCGCGGAGCGAATATTTTCATAGATGATGCTGGGATGGGTGACATCAACCATGACTGGCAGTTGCGATTCTTGGGCGGATTGGGCAAGCACGACTTCGAGATTGTCGGTGACAGGTATTTCTAATTCGCCAATACCCACAACTTCGCCGATATCTTCGCCTAGGTGCTGGCGACCGATCGCGCCTACGAGGGTCATGTCAGGAGATTGGGCGATCGCTTTGATGATTTCGCGCCCCATTTTGCCTGTTGCGCCAGAGACGACGACAGGAATTTTGGCATTATTAGTCATGACTTAAAATTGGAAAGCATATAGTTTTGAGCTTAGCGCAGAAGTTACAGCGCTTTGCGCTAAATTAAAACCCAGATAAATTTTTGAAAGCGTGGCAAAGCCACGCTTTCAAAAATTTATCTGGACTACAGGCTGTTTAAAAATCAAACCTAGAACTTGTGCCGCCTGCGTAGCGGGCGGTACAAATTCTAAAGTTTTTGAAAAATACTTGCGAGTTAGAAATTATTTGTGGAAAGGTTTGATATCCGTAGCATTATTGATGGCTATTCTCAAGGCTATTTTTTGATGTCCGAGGGCGATGGACAGCCAATTGAGTGGTATTACACCAATGAACGCACCTTAATTCCCCTTGATGCTCGCTTTCGCTATCCCAAATCCTTGCAGCGTGTGATCAATCAAAATCGATTTGAAGTAAAAATTGATAGTGCCTTTGAGAGAGTCGTCGAAGGTTGCGCCGATCGCGAAACTACATGGATTTCTAAGGAAATGCGATCGCTTTATAGCAAGTTGCATCAAGCAGGTTGGGCGCATAGTTTTGAGACATGGCAAGGCGATCGGTTAGCAGGTGGGATTTTGGGGCTGGCGATTCGGGGTGTATTTATTGGTGAGTCAATGTTTTTTAAGATTCCTGAAGGCTCGAAGGTGGCAATGGTAAAATTAGTAGAACATTTGCGATCGCGTGGTTATAGTTTATTTGATGCTCAATTAATGAATCCCCATCTTGAGAGATTTGGAGCTTACGAAATTGACGATCCAAGTTATCAAAATCTTTTACAAAAAGCCTTAACTAAATCTTGTATTTTTGTATAGCTACAGCCATTCTCATCAAAACCCCAATAATGAAAGGCGGCACTACGCGCCGCCTTTCATTATTAGGGTTTTATGTTCTAATACACGCTCTAAGACTATCTGAATAAATTATTGGGCATCCCGCTACGCGGGATGCCCAATAATTTGGGTTGAATTAGTCGCGATTAGGCTGAGTCTCTCTATAATTAAAGTTAAGTTCCTCCCCGTGAGACATATGGTAGCTATCACCGATCAGCGATCGCAACCCCAAATCACTAACCAATTAAAGGCTGTCATCCCCACAACCTCAGAAATTGTCTATCCCAGTTCCGATGGAGAACCCTTGGCAGAAACCCAGCAGCATGTTTTGGCAATCCTGATGACCCTTGCTCTCTTGAGACTGTATTTACAGGATCAACAAGCCGTGGTCTTTGCCGACCAATTTCTCTATTACATCGAGGGGAATCCTAGAGCGAGAGTTGCCCCTGATGTGATGGTGGTTTTTGATATTGAGAAACGACTCTATGCAAATTATAAAATTTGGGAGGGAAAGCAAACTCCTGCAATTATCTTTGAGGTGACATCCGCAGGCACAAAAGAAGTTGATTGGAACTTTAAGAAGACACTATACGAACAATTAGGGGTTACGGAATATTGGCTGTTTGATCCCTACGGTGAATGGGTTGCAGACAAGTTGCAAGGTTTTCGACTGAATGAGGATGATGTGTATAAGCCTATTCACGACAATTGCAGCCAAGTTTTGCAACTGCGGCTCCAATCTGAAGAATATCTGATCGGCTTTTACCGTCTTGATAATGGTGAGAAGTTACTCACTCCTGAAGAGTTATATAGCGCCGCGCAGGATGCTAATCAAAGGGCAGAAGCAGCTAACCAAAGGGCAGAAGCAGCTAATCATCAGGTGTTACAGGAAAAAGCACGGGCTGATCGGCTTGCCGAAAAGCTCCGACAGTTGGGTGTGGAGTTAGATAATGAGATCTGATATAGAACCAAAAGCTGTAGCGCACGCTGCGCGTGCGCTACAGCTTTTAGGGTTTTATATTTAATTGCGCCCGCCTACTTGTTTGAATAATATTGATTTAGAGTTAGTGTAGGGAAATTCTGTGACAGAACTACATCAAATTGGAGAAACTGTTCAAAATCGTTATCATATTGAGAATGTGCTTGGACAGGGAGGAATTGGCATCACCTATGCGGCGATAGATTCGCACACAGGCGATCGCGTGGCTCTCAAAGCTCTATCTTTGAGAAGAATGAATGATTGGAAGGTATTAGAACTTTTTGAACGGGAAGCCAAAGTATTAGCGCAACTTACTCATCCCGCGATTCCACGTTACTTAGATTATTTTCAAATTGATCATCAAAGCGATCGCGATTTTTATATCGTGCAGCAATTGGTGGACAAAGCGATCGCGATTTTTATATCGTGCAGCAATTGGTGGAGGGAAAATCATTAGCACAGGCTATTGCGGACGGTTGGCATGGAACGGAAGGCGATATCCAAAAAATTGCAGAACAAGTTTTAGATGTATTGATTTATCTGCATGAACTCAAGCCCCCTGTGGTGCATCGAGACATTAAACCTCAAAATCTAATTCTGCAACCTAATGGCAAGATCGCCCTTGTGGATTTTGGCGCAGTCCAAGATACCTATCGCAACACTCAGGTGGGCGGTAGTACTGTCGTTGGTACTTATGGCTATATGCCGCCCGAACAATTTCGCGGGAAGGCTGTCCCTGCAACGGATCTCTATGCCCTCGGTGCAACGATTTTATTTTTATTGACGGGGCGATCGCCTGCGGATTTGCCTGAAGTTCGCTTCAAAATTAACTTTCGCGGTTCTGTCAATATTTCGGAACATTTTGCCGAATGGCTCGATCGAATGATTGAACCTGCGATTGAGGAGCGTTTTAGTACTGCGAGACAGGCTCTCAAATCCTTACAAAACCAATTACTCCCATCTATCGAAAGTCGAATTAGAGATCTCGATATTCAGCATTTACTAGATCCCAAATTAGTTGCAGCACATTTTCAACAAGCCCATAAACAGATTAAACCTTTGGGAAGTCGCATTGAACTAAAGAGAACCAGCAATTCCTTAGAAATTGATATACCACCCGTGGGATGGAGCGGTGAAGGCGTGGGTATATTAATGTTTGCTATTTTCTGGAATGGATTTCTAGTGTTTTGGACATCATTAGCGATTAAAGGAGGATTTTTTGCGCTTTTCTCAATTCCTTTTTGGATTATCGGGATTGGCATGGCTTATGCAGGATTATCAATTGCTTTCGGCTCAGTTCATCTAATAATTGGCGATCGCAGTTTTAGTATTGATTGGGACACCATCGGCATTAAGCGCCATGTAAGGGGGAAAACCCAAGATTTGGGAAGAATTGATCTCAAAAGTGCTTACGAAGTCAATAATCAACCCGTGATGCAGTTGAGTATTAACCAAGGGATTTATAATCACAAATTTGGTTCTGGCTTAAGTCGGGTTGAGAAAGAATGGCTCATGTACGAAATTAATAATTTTTTAGAGATGTGGCGATCGCAACATTAGAAACCAAACCAAGAGATTTTTTAAAAGCTTTGCTTCGCAAAGCTTTTAAAAAATCTCTTGGTTTGAGTGCAAACAACTTAGTAAATTTAGAGGATTGTTTGCCCGCTTTCGGCAGGGAAACAATCCTCTGAGTGATAAGAAACTGTGTCAAAATATAAATAGTTAAATACAAGCTTATATTTACAAGCTAATTGGCAATGTCTGCAATTTCTATCAAAATCCCCAAGCAAAAAGTCAAAAATCCTCCCTTAGAGGTGCATACCCTAGGCGATCGCGTATTACGTCAGCCTGCTAAGCGGATTAGCAAAGTTAATGACGAAATTCGGCAAATTATTGTCAATATGCTGATCACGATGTACAGCAACGACGGCATTGGACTAGCTGCCCCACAGGTGGGGATTAACAAACAATTACTCGTTATTGATACCGAACTCAAGGATGAAAGCAAGCCTCCCTTGGTGATGATCAACCCTGAAATTAAGAGTTCAGGTGGAGACTTGATTACTGGTGAAGAGGGATGTCTGAGTATTCCTGAAGTATTTCTTGATGTTATTCGTCCTGATCAAGTAGAAGTTGCTTATCGGGATGAAGATGGTAGACCTCAAAAACTGGTAGCCAGTGGTTTACTCGCAAGGGTAATTCAACATGAGATGGATCATTTGAATGGAGTGTTATTTGTCGATCGCGTCAAAAATCCAGTTGCTCTCAACAAAGAATTAACCGCTCATGGCTTTGCCCCTAAGGATGTCCAAGCAATTCAATAAAAAAAGCCGCAC
>JFJP01024705.1_pt1 | contig 12274 bp, 1 predicted proteins | sample 431651 | NCBI WGS metagenome assembly JFJP01 (sample SAMN02602958, study PRJNA72255) | Microbial mat metagenome, whole genome shotgun sequencing project. | biome: fresh water; feature: sink hole; material: water; isolation source: purple microbial (photo- and chemosynthetic) mats found in... | reverse complement strand
TCTGAGCCATGTCGACGGCCATTATACCAACCGCCTTCATCCTCCGATGCTGCTGAGAGAGCTAGTCTGCTTCTGCAGGTTGCTTCCATTTTTAGAACAGTATCCAGTATATGAATCTCAGCTCCATTATTTTATAATTTGAATGAGAACAAATATCGCTGTCATCAACGCCTTGTTGTTGATACTGATGATATCCGTCTTTGTGACGCCTGCGAGAGTAGATACGATCACCTGGAAACCGAAAGTCGTGCTCGATCAAAACCAAGGAGTTATCAACTACGCACCACTCGCTCTCGCGGAGAGAATATACTATTACTCATCTGCCTCGCCTCAAACTGTCTATGGATACACCGCCAACACTCAGCCGAATCCTGCTGCAGATCAACTAAACCCAACCACTGGAGGAAGATGGACGAGAGTCTCAAACATAAGAGTTGCCATCGGCGATGCAGACAAAGAAGCCATCTACATCCTGTACCAGCCTCAAGCACAACCATCAGCTGCACCCTATCTGGTGAGGAAGAACGGAGCAAGCTTCGGAACAATTGCAGTCTCACCTAACACAATCAACACCTGCAGATACTTTGCCGGGTGGATCGGAGGATGCGAACAAACTAACTTCGATAGAGTTGCCTTCACGACAAGCAATCCAACCCCTGCAGTGCTCAGCGGGTTCATCGACATTGGAAGAGATCACTTTTTGGACGATCCGTACTACACAAGGATTCCGAACGAACTGCAAGGAGGAGGTACCAACATCTTCGCAGAGTCATCTGATAGGTTCAGAAAGATTTTCTTCGCTTCGCCAGAGAGTTGGGATACTTCTACTTTTTGGGCTGGGTATTTGTCTCGGCCTGAAGAAACGAGCAACCTCAGAATGGTCTACATGAGCAACACCTTTCCCTACAAGATCTTGAGTCTTCAGCTTTCAAAGAACCTGGCTATCGGAATCGCCTATGATGGAAACAACATTTTACAGTATCTGTTCGACATCTATTCCCAAGTAATCATCAATCAGCAATCCGTGCCTTGGGCAGGATGGAGTGCATCGGTAGATCGAGTCGTCGTCTCGCGAAAAGGATACGCCATTGTTTCTGATGCAAGATCCAACAACCTTCTCACAGTCTGGATAACGAGGAACAACAAAGGATCGAAAACCATCCAGCTAGATACTGCCACCAGCGGAGCGAATGTCGACCAGCTCAGACTCAACGACAACATCGGAGCAAATATAGACAAGATTTCTGCCGTCACATCGAGCGACGGCACCGGAGCAAGCTCCCAAGGCCACTACGTTGGAACGATCAACAAATTGGCCACATCAGGATCTGGATACGATCAAGCCAACTGCCAAGACTACAACTCAGAACTTGATGTCTGCGACAAGTGCAACCAAGGCAGATCGCTCAACCCAAACAGCAACTTCGCGTGTTCAGTCCAATGCCATGGCTCTTGCTACCACTGCCTGTCCACTGACCAGAACTACTGCACAAAATGCAAAGACTTCGCTGAGCTGATCGGAGGGAAGTGCGTGCCGATCGCGAGGTACTACTTCGATAACAACTTCGATTCCCAGCCTTGTAACGGAAGATGCCTCAGCTGTACCGGGTCGAGCACGAACTGCCAAACCTGCGATGGCTCCAAGTTCGCCTATCTTCAAGCCACCACCTGCAGATGCCCAAATGGATTCTTCCAATCAGGAAGTGGAGCTGCAGCGACTTGCACACCATGTTCTGCAGGCTGCATGACCTGTACCTCAGCCACAGTCTGCACCCAGTGCTGGGCAATCTCACCCAGTCAAGACCCGACGCTCTGCTCTTGCCCTCCTGGTTCTACCTGGGACACCCAAAGAGCCATCTGCAGACTAGACAACTGCCAGCCAAACTGTGCTGTCTGTTCTTCGGGCGGATCTTTCTGCAACACCTGCAACGATGATCAAGCTGGAGGGCTGCTCGCCTTGAACCCGGCATCTGGAATCTGCCAATGCAATCCCGGGTTCGGGTACGATAGCCAAGGATTCTGTCGACCATGCCATCCGACCTGTTTGGCCTGCAACTCGAATACAATCGATGGTTGCACGCAGTGCAAGACCAACGGGTTCATCTGGCCTGCAGGAAATAGCGTCGGCACCTGTCTTTCCCAGAGCAGATACTACCTCAGGAAAACAACCAACACCTTCGAAGCATGCCATAACTCATGTGCCACTTGCGACGAGTCAACGTCAGGAGGGTCCACTTTCTGTAAAGGCTGCCCGAGCTTGGCCGGCATCAACGCACAGGGCAGATGTGAGTGTTTGCTCGGTACTCGGGCGACAAGCACCAACCCTCTCGCGTGCCAAAGATGCAGAGCGCTCTGCCTGACCTGCTCCACCTCGAACACCTGCGACACCTGCGTCCCGAACGCATCGACGAACGGAGCGAACCAATGCGCCTGCAACAGTGGGTTCTACGAGTTCAATGGCCAGTGTCTATCCTGCGACATTCTGTGCAGCGACTGCAGAGGACCCGGAAAATATAACTGCCTCAGCTGCAAGCCCAGCACCGGATCTTTGCTGAACTCAGGTGATTCGAGCTGCACCTGCTCTCCGGGATACTGGATAAATGACCAAGGCCTCTGCCAACCCGGCTGCCACGCCACTTGCTTCTCTTGCTCAGGGACGGCTTCGACTCAATGCACTGGCTGCTACGCTCCAGCAGTCTTGACAGCCCAAGGTACCTGCGGGTGTCCAGCTTCTTCTACCAACTGGTTCTTCAACACAGGCAACGGCTACTGCACACCTTGCCACCCAACCTGTTCGACTTGCCAGGGCCCGAACAACAACAACTGCCTCACATGCGCGGTTGGAAACCCAACCAACGGAGTCTGTGGTTGCAGCTCAGGGTCGTACTTCGATTCGAACTTCAACTCCTGCTTGGGCTGTAACTCGAACTGTCAAACCTGCGCGACCTCGAGCACAAACTGTCTGACGTGTTCTGGGAACAATGTCATTTTTATCAATCCAAATACGAACACCAGAACCTGCGCCTGTCCTCCAGGAACCTTCAGAGATACCAACGGAAACTGCGTCAACTGCCATGCAACTTGCGAGACCTGTTCAGGAAACGGATTGAGTGACTGTTTAACCTGCAAGACTTCTCAAAACGCAAACCTCGCTCCAATCAACGGTGTCTGCTACTGCTCCAACGGCTATTCGATGAACACAAACACTGGAGCTTGCGTCGGTTGCCACTTCTCTTGCCTTACCTGCTCGAACACCAATCCGAACCAATGCAGCTCTTGCAAGTCCTCGAACGCAGTGACGACGGGAGGTCTTTGCCAATGCCAAGGAACGATGTGGATGCTCGGTTCAGGCCAGTGCATCCAATGCTATCAGGCATGTAATCAATGCACGGGGACAGATGCAAACCAGTGCTCATCGTGTATCAACGGACTCAGCCTTTTCTCGAACAGCTTCTGTGGTTGCGGGGCAGGCTTCTACTACAACTCGATTACTAACAGATGCGACTCATGCCACTCCTCCTGTACGACTTGTAACGGGCCTTCCTGGACCAGCTGTTTGTCTTGTCCTCTTAATTCGGTCATTCAAGGAAACCAAGCCTGTGTTTGTGATGCCGGGTTCTTCTCTGCGACAGCGAACTCTTGCTCAGCCTGCCACAACAGTTGCTACTCATGCTCCGGAATAGCCAACAATCAATGCACTTCTTGCAAGCAGTTCGCCACCCTCACCAACAGCGTATGTAGTTGCAATCCAGGCTACTACTCCGATTCGAACGGGAACTGCAGAAAATGCCACGCATCATGCAAAACCTGCACTGGGCCTAACCAGGACAACTGCCTAACCTGCGGAGTCGGATCAACCTTTGGAACCAACGCCTGCGCGTGTCCCAGCAACTCTTTCGATCTTCAAGCAAACTGCATTGTCTGCGATTCGAGCTGTCTGAGTTGCTTCGGGACTTTGGCGAATCAGTGCCTGACCTGCAGATCGAATACCGACCTCCTCTTCAACGGACAGTGCAGATGCAGACCTGGATTCTATCTGGACGGCACCTTCAACTGCCTGGCTTGCGATCCTTCCTGCTCTACCTGCAGCGCAGCAGGGCCTAACTCTTGTCTCGGCTGTCCAGCAAACTCTGCTCTCAATGCTGGATCTTGCGTCTGCCTTGAAAAGTTCTTCCGATCTGCTCCGAACACTTGCAGTCCTTGCCACAGCAGCTGCAGAACCTGCACGTCAGCTCTCAACACAGGCTGCTCTGCGTGCGAAATCGGTGCTGCTCTAACCGATCAGTTCACCTGCAAGTGCGACAGCGTCAATAAATACATGGACAGCAAAGGTGTCTGCTTCAGTTGCCATTACACCTGTCAAACCTGCCAGGTCGGGTCTTCAAGAACGCAATGCACTTCATGCAAAGCCCTCGCCACGCTTGGAGGATCTCTTGGAGGCGAGTGCAGCTGTCCGACTTCCACTGTGATGGACTCGACAGGAGCCTGTATCGCATGCCATGCAAGCTGCAGAAACTGCGTGAACAATCTTCAGAACGGATGCATCGAGTGCATCCAAGGATCTACTTTGAGAATGAACGGCCAGTGTGTCTGCAATGATGGAACCTACTTCGACGGAACAGTCTGCAGAAGCTGCTTTATCGGATGCAAAACTTGCGAAAGTAATCAAGCAAACGGCTGTTTAACATGCAAAGCGAACGCTGTCAGACAAAACGACGGAACATGCTCATGCAAGCCTGGCTACACGGCAAACGTCTTGACTGGAAACTGTGATCCGATTCCAAACTGTCACGTCACTTGCCAGCTCTGCACCTCAGCAAACGATGCCAACTCCTGCGTCACCTGCAAGGGCAACGGAATCCTCTCCGGTGTGAACTCCTGCACCTGTCCTGACGGCTACTTCATGAATAGCAACACTGGAAATTGCGACGTATGTCATGGCTCGTGTGGCACTTGCAACGGCGCTCTTGACAACAACTGCCTAAGCTGCAAGTTGAATGGAATATACGACTCCATCACCAAGAAGTGCTCATGCCCAATCAACTTTTACTTCAACACCCAAGCAGCCCAATGCGTCAACTGCCATAACTCATGCGCTCAGTGTACAGGTGGATCCAACAGAGACTGCACAAGATGCAAAGATTTCGCCTCTCTGACAACGACGAACGCGGTCACTCTCTGCACCTGCAATCCTGGATATGAAATGAACACCAACGGGGACTGCATCAAGATCGTCTGTGCAGGCGTCTGTGCGACATGCACCAACTCACTGCTGACAGGATGCCTGACCTGCAAAGCTTTCAGCACTCTCAGCTCCGGAAGATGCAACTGCGATGCTTTCTACTTCGCGAACAATGCTGACTGCTCTCCTTGCCACTCGACCTGCAAGACCTGCTCTTCTCAAGCTGGTAACGGATGTCTGACCTGCAAATCAAATGCAATTCTGCTCAGCGACAACACCTGCGCGTGCGATGCAGGGTTCTACATGGATATCCTCAACGGAAACTGCAACCCCTGCCACATCTCTTGCGCCTCTTGCTCCAACGGCCTCTCGACCAGCTGCTCGATTTGCAAGCCGAATGCAGACCTCGATGCAGACAAAACCTGCAAATGCAGAATCGGATTCTACATGAACGATGCCGGATCTTGCATGCCTTGCCACAACACATGTCTCAGGTGCTTCGGTCCAAACAGCAATCAGTGCTTCGAATGCAAGACCTTCGCTCTCCTGCAAGGCACCAACACCTGTCTCTGTCAAGTGGGAAGGTATATGGACACTTACGGAACTTGCTTAGACTGCCACCCAACCTGCAGAACTTGCAACGGCCCTTACTTCAACAGCTGTATTTCTTGCGATTCAACTGCGGTCTTCAACAACGGAAAGTGCCTGTGCCCAGACAACGGAACTACCATGTCACTCGCCGGAACTTGCTCAACTTGCCACTATACCTGCGAAACCTGTCTGACCAACAACGGAACACCGAGCGGATGTCTAACCTGTAGAACAGGTGCTTCCTTGGTGAGTGGTGCCTGCATTTGCAACAGCAACTCGGTGATGAGCAACTCGGGCCAATGTGTGACCTGCCACTCTTCTTGTCTGACTTGCATCAACTCGACTCCAAACGGCTGCACCTCCTGCAGACAGACTGCCGTTTATAACTCTGCAGCTGCAACTTGCTCGTGTGGTGATGGGTCCCAGATCGATTTGACTGGAAACTGCCAAGGATGTGATAACGTCTGCGCCACCTGTTCATCTGCCTCAAGATCGACGTGCCTCAGCTGCAAATCGAACGCATTCCTCCTGAACTCCAGATGCGTCTGCAACAGCGGTTTCTACCTCGATTCCAACGGAAACTGTCAGACTTGTCACAGCACCTGCGGAACCTGTGCAGGCACGTTGATCTCAAACTGCCTGAGTTGCAAATCGAACGCTTTCTTCGACTCGAGCACCAACACCTGTCGATGCAACAACGGATTCACGATGGACGGCAGTGGAAACTGTGTCTCGGCATCTTGCCACTCCAGCTGCTCGACCTGCTCAGGCTCGCTCTCATCTCAATGCACATCCTGCAAGGTAAACGCATTCCTCAACGGCGGTTCGTGCCAGTGCTCCAGCGGGTTCTACATGGATGGCAACGGAAACTGCAACAACTGCTTCAACAGATGTAACACCTGCAGCACAAATGATCCAAACGCCTGTGTTTCTTGCCGCTCGAACGCGAATCTGAACGGAGTGAACTGCGTCTGCATCTCTGGGTACGCCTTCGACTCGAACGGATTCTGCTCTCAATGCCATGCTTCGTGCACAACCTGCAGCGGCCTCTCGTTCAACCAGTGTTTGGGATGTAGAGATGCCAGAGCTTTCCTCGACGGAGGGGTCTGCAGATGCTCCAACGGGTTCTTCCTCGACTCAGTCGGCGCCTGCTCCTCCTGTTCTATCAACTGCCTCACCTGTCTCGGCACTGCCTCGACCTGCCAAACCTGCAGACCAAACGCCTCGCTGGTGGCTGGCTCATGCGTTTGCAACTCTGGATTCAGCATGGATGCCAACGGAAACTGCGTCTCAGTAACTTGCCACAACTCTTGCGGCTCTTGCAGCGGCCCGAACAGCAATCAGTGCCAGACCTGCAAGTCCAACGCCATCTTAAATTCAGGCCAGTGCACATGCTTGCCAGGCTTCTTCATGGGCTCCGACGGAAACTGCCAAACCTGCTCGAGCTCCTGCAACACCTGCTCTGGAAGCTCGACATTCTGCACCTCGTGCAAAGCGAATGCAGGACTGACAGGAACCAACACATGCCAGTGCAGCTCGGGCTTTGTCTTCGATAACTTCGGAAACTGCCTCAACCAGCCTTGCCACTTCTCATGCGCTTCTTGCTCTGGCACTTCCTCGAACCAATGCACTTCCTGCAGGTCTCTGGCAAGTCTCAACAACGGCGGATGTGTCTGCGCGAACGGCTACTACATGGACGGCGCAGGCAACTGCTTGAGCTGCAACGTTCAGTGCAACACCTGTACTTCGTTCACCTCCAACTCTTGCACCTCCTGCAAAGGAGCGAACATCCTCCTCAACAGCAACACATGCTCCTGCAACACCGGAACCTACATGGACGGAAACGGCTTCTGCCAGGCCTGCCACTACTCTTGTGGCTCCTGCTCGAACGGCCTCAGCAATGGATGCACCTCATGCAGAGCGAACGGGTCTCTCCAAAACGGCATTTGTGTCTGCAACAACAACTACTCCATGGACGTCAACGGCAATTGCAACCCTGTCGTGTGCGACTACACCTGCCTCACCTGCTCCGATCCTTCCAGCACCTCCTGCCTCAGCTGCCGAACCAATGCTTTCCTCAGCACCCAAAGAGCTTGCATCTGTAACGCAGGATCGTACATGAATTCGAACGGCGCATGTCTCGCATGCCAAAACACCTGTGCAAGCTGTTCAGGACCGAACAACAACCAATGCTTGAGCTGCAAGAACAATGCCTTCCGACTGTCGACAGGAGAATGCACCTGCAACTCTGGGTTCATTCTAGACACTGCCTCAGGCACCTGCAACACAGTCCCGTGCCACAACACCTGCTCGACTTGCTTCGGTGCAACAAATGTGAACTGCTTGACGTGCAAATCGAACGCTGTGAGACTGAGCACCAACAACTGCGTCTGCAACAACGGCTACTACATGGATGTGAACGGCAACTGCTTGAACTGCAACAACAGGTGCGACAACTGCAACAACGCAAACATCAACGGATGCAGCAGCTGCAAGGTCAACGCTTTCTTGAATAACGATGGAACCTGCGCATGCATCAGCGGGTATCAGTTCGACGTCAACGGAAACTGTGTCGCATTAAACTGCCATCAGTCTTGTGCCACCTGCACGAACAGCAATATCGACGGCTGCTTGACCTGCAGAAACAACGCTTTTAGAACATCTTCGAACACCTGCACTTGCTCGAACGGATACTACATGGACCAAAACGGCATCTGCCAGCTGTGCAGCTCCAACTGCTTGACATGCTCCGGACCAAGCTCAAACCAGTGCACTTCCTGCAAGCCATTCGCCAACCTATCGAACGGATTCTGCAGCTGCCAGTTCGGATACTACTCAGACAATACAGGACAGTGCCAGCTCTGCCACAACACCTGCAACACCTGCGTCGGAGGAACGACATTCAGCTGTCAGACTTGCAAATCCAACTCAGCTCTCCAGACAGACGGATCTTGCAGATGTAATTCAGGCTACAACATCGACTCCGCAACCGGCAACTGCGTGATCCTCGGCTGTCACTTCACTTGCAACACCTGCACGAACTCTGCCTCGACTTCATGCACCAGCTGCAAATCGAACGCCGTATTGTCGCTTGGAGTCTGTTCTTGTCCTTCAGGATATACCATGGACAACAACGGTAACTGCATCGTCAATTCGTGCCACAACACCTGCTCGACCTGCTTCAATCCTTCCAACACAGGATGCACGAGCTGCAAGGCCAACGCTTTCATTCTCAACAACCAATGTCTCTGCAACAACGGGTACTATCTCGATTCAAATGGAAACTGCACACCTTGCCACAACACTTGCGCCACCTGCACAAATGGGCTTTCGACTTCTTGCCAAGCATGCAAGATCAATGCTGTCAGACTATCAGATGGAAGTTGTGTGTGCAACAACGGGTTCTTGCCAGACTCAAACGGAAACTGCCTCAACTGCGCGATCACCTGTGCCACTTGCTCGAACACTAACTCGAACGGTTGCACCTCTTGCAAGTCAAACTCTGCTCTTCAGTCTGATAACACTTGCAGATGTAACACAGGATATCAGATGGACTCGACCGGAACATGCGTTTTCTCCACTTGCCACTTCACCTGCGCCAGCTGCTCAGGATCTGCTTCGAACCAGTGCCTCTCATGCAAAGCCAACGCCAACCTCCGATTTGATGGCACTTGTGTTTGCCAGGAATACTTCTACTTCCTTTCAACTGGCCAATGCACTGCATGTCACCCGACCTGCAAGAACTGCGTCGGTTCTGCCGACAACAACTGCACTGCTTGCGGACCAAACGCGACTCTTCAGTCGAACGGCCAGTGCACTTGCAACGCAGGGTATTATAAAGATCCTAACACTTCACAGTGCGTGACCTGCCACTTCTCCTGCGCAACATGCTCTGGCGGGTCTTCGAACCAGTGTTTGTCTTGCAAAGCTTCCAACATCATCTTCAGCCAAAGCACCTGCACATGCCAAAATGGCATCTCGATGAACAGCGGCGGCACTTGTTCAACCTGCGGTCCGAACTGCGCGACCTGCAATACCAACAATGTGTGCACTTCATGTGCTTCGAACGCCAGCCTTTCGCCTCAAGGAACTTGCATCTGTAACAATGGATTTTACACCGACTCGCAAGGTATTTGTCAGACCTGCCACTCCACATGCTTGACATGTAATGGAGGATTCAGCTCGAACTGCTTGTCTTGCAGGACGAACGAAATATTGAACGCAAACGCCTGTCAGTGCGCATCAGGATTCACAGGCTCGCCAGGTGGAGGGTGCACCCAGTGTCACTTCACCTGTCAAACCTGCAGCGCCCAAGGCATCTGCCAGACCTGCATCTCGAACGCCTCTCCTTCGACGACGACGAACACCTGCACCTGCAATGTCGGATTCTATATCTCATCTATCGGATGTCTGCAGTGCTACCCGACCTGCAACACCTGCGCGAACGGAAATATCGACAGCTGCTCGACCTGCTACGGAGGAGCTCAACTGGTCAACGGGAAGTGCACCTGCCAACAAGGTTTCTACCCCGACAGCGCATCGAGGTCTTGCGTCCCTTGTACGAACAGATGTCTCACATGCGACTCAAGCACCGTTTGCAAAACCTGCGTGACGGGCTACCTTCTCAACTCGAACCAGCAGTGCGTTACTTCTCTGAACCTGATCCCGTTCCAGTGGTCGACTGAAGTAATCCACGACCAGCTCTTCATCTACACTGATCTCAGCCTCACTGCCGAACAGAGGTATAACTACATCAAGTCTATCGCGACCAACGATCTGCTCTCTATCAAAGAAGGCGCATCGGCAACCTCGAACATTAACTTCATGACTTGGAACATCATAGAAGATAGCAAGTACGAATGGGAGAAGGGACTGATCAGGTATGCTCTCAACTACGAATCGTCTAAGCCAGCATTCGAGTCAATCATCAGCGTCAGTCCAAAGCTTCTTCCGTCGAGTACTTCATCGGGAGCAAGGCTTCTGCAGCTATCTTCGGTTGACGATAAGGACAAAAAGTACCTGATTCCAACCTACTCATACATCTCTCCTTCAGCCAAAAGATCCTGGTATATCGGCTTCTGTATTCTCTACGTCTTGGTCATACTCACAATGATCTTCCTCATATGCATCAGACCATTCAACAAGAGCCTCAGAAATAGCTTGAGACTGTTCTGGTTCGGACAGAACATCATGTGGTTCCAACTCATCTTCTTGTTCGGTTTCCTCGCAGTCGAGTTCAAAGGAGCATTGGATGAAATCCTCTTCAACATTTCGCAGGCCTCGTTGAAGTACTTCGGAGCAGACCTGGAGATCACCTTTATCGGAGACCTCCAGCAGATCAAGAACGGCTACTACGTCGGAAAGTACACTGGAAAAGGCCAGACCCCATACGTCCTCCAGAAGATGTTCATTCCGGTGCTCGGTTACTTCGTCACCTACATTCTCTTCAGTTACGGAGTGCAGTTCATCTTCATGTGTTGTGTCAACTTTGTTGCGTTCTTCGGAGCAGGCGCCTACAACGGATTCACCATTTTCGGTACTTTGATCGCACTGCTGCTGTTCATAATGGTTTGGGTCGAAGTGATCATGATGAAGATGACAGTGAACAACAGCAAGCCGAACTTCTTGTGCGTCGAAAAGAACAAAGGCATGAGCACCTACGACATCTTGTCCGAGACCGGAGACCAGAGACTCAGAGACTTCAAGAACTTCCCGCTGAACGAAGTGGACGGCATCCTGTTGATGGCGATGATCATCGGGTTCTTCGGAAGATCCTTCAAGACCCAGACCTTCCTGCTGATCGCTGCCTCTCTGCTGACCCTCGTCGGCATCCTCATGATCAAGCAGCAGTTCAAGATCTGGAAGCTCTTGCTCGCGATCTTCACCACATTCACCTTCATCACCGCCCTCATCTTCCACTTCCTCGGCAGAGACGCCTCGCTCAGCTCAGTCGACACCTGGACCGTCGTCTTCATGATCGTCTTCTTCCTGGCAGTCCTCATGAACCTGATCATCTTCATCCTCAGACTGCTCGACGTTCTCATCGCAGACATCAAGCTCAAACAGCGGGAGGAAGTCTACGTGGAGAAGACCCCGAGAAAGCCACAAGGAGAAATCGTCACCTACCAGAGAGAAGAAGACGTGGCCAAGATTTCAAGAAGCGAAAAATCGGTCGCTGGATCGCAGTATCAAGTGAACTTCAACAGAGACGTGCAAGACAAATCAGTCTACGAAGTCAGGAGCGACGTGGTGGGAAGAGCTTCGCCCAACATCAGCGGATTCGTCCCATACAGAGAAGCCACTGAAAAGAAGTCGCTCGCACCAGGAAGAAGGATGGATGACTCTCAGGACAACCTCAACTCTTCAAGACCTAACTAATAATAATTCCGTTCGTTATAAACTGTTTACAAATTGGATCGAAAAAGTTTATAGAACTTTTGGCGGAATGCGGGGTTTGGGGTTTGGGGTTTGGGGTTTGGGGTTTGGGGTTTGGGGTTTGGG
>JFJP01012687.1_pt1 | contig 12275 bp, 9 predicted proteins | sample 431651 | NCBI WGS metagenome assembly JFJP01 (sample SAMN02602958, study PRJNA72255) | Microbial mat metagenome, whole genome shotgun sequencing project. | biome: fresh water; feature: sink hole; material: water; isolation source: purple microbial (photo- and chemosynthetic) mats found in... | reverse complement strand
GGATCAAGCCCTTCGATGTTGTGGTTGCAAATTGAATTTGGAATATTGACATGATCCTGTTGAATGGCTTGCAAACTCTTGATCGTGTGTTGATCGTTTTGGCGCAACAAACGCGAAGCGCGGAAATAACGCACGCGCGAAGAGATCAATTCCTCGGGAACTTTTTCAATCTGTTTCATCTGCGAGTCAAGATAGTGATTGGTATGAACCATGTATCCATCGTGCGCGTACAGAATTTCAAACTTGCGCGCCGAGGCTTCAATGGAATAAATTTCGCCGCTTTCGTGAATCAGCAGATGGTTATATCCTGCGGCGCGTTGTTGCACGAGCGTGCGCCCAATTGCGCCAGAAATACGGCGCGAAGAAAGCACCGCGCGCGCCACGACCAAACGCGGAATGCCCACCCGGGAGTCGCTTGGGTATACCGAGTCTATGAGTTGGGCAATGCCATAGGCGTTGAATCCCACATTGGGCAGTAACCCGCCGTAGGTCATGGCAAGAAACGGAGGCTCTTTATCAGGTCTGGCGGAGACGACAAATACGTCATTCTCATCTTCGGGGATCCAATCTTCATTATGCGCTGCGAGTACGTGACCATCTGCCGTGCGCTGCTCATTGACCGCCATGCTGGTACAGCGTGTGAGGTGCAAGGCATCTGTTGTGACTGCTTCCATTGCGTTGAGCGTGACAATATCATCAAATTCAACATTTGCGCCTTCGGCGATGCCGCGCATTTCATCCACGTATTGCGGATAACGCTCCTCGGCAAAAGGCAGGTATTTGCGTGATTGGTTTTGCGCGCCCTGCCAGGTCAGTTCAAGGCTGTTGTAGGCGGCGTCAATCAGAATATGCGCATTGGCGATGCTGTGTTGAACCTGCTCGCGGGCGGCTTCGCCGATTTGACGTCCCATCTCGCGGTGTGTGCCTGAGACCTCGATCAGCGGCGGGGGCGTGTTGTGAATGGGCGTATTGGGAATTTCGTGTTTAATCATGTTTTCCTCCATTAATGAAAACCGCCCTGAGAGGAATCCCCAGGGCGGGCGCATTATATCACGCGGTTTTTATCGTTCAATTTTACCGCGCTATTCAATTTTGAAAACCGGTTTTTATGAGGCGGGCGGAACTTCCACCTGTGGAATGTGCGGGGCTGGGGTTGAACCTGGCGCAGAGCGTGTGCCGAACCATGTCATTGCCACACCGCCAATCGCAAACAAGGTGATGATGAAAGAGAGCAGCCAGCCAAAGCAGGGGATCATCCCAATGAAGCCAGTGACCAAGACCAGCAGGAACGTTCCAACCCCTGTTGAAAGGACGGGAGCCCAAATTTGGTGAATGGCTTTTGTAAAACGTTCACCTACCTCCTGCCCAAGCGCAACCATGCCAAACAGCCATGCCAGAGGAACGATCATTGCGACAATAATCGCCACAGGGATCAAGATCAACGTGACAATCATAATCAGCATCGCAAGCGGGGTCACGACAACCGCCAACAGACCAAAACTTCCAGCCAGCACAGGTTGACGTGTAATGGCATCTACAACGCGTTCCAGTTGCGGCTGTAGGAAAAGCGTGAGCAACATGCCAACAGCAGCGACTGCCAGCGCGCGCCAGATCACTCCAGCCACATCCCAAAGCGGATTAACATTTACATTGGGCTTTGGTACGTCAGGCACATTGGGCGCATCAGGCGCGTTGGGAACACCTGGGATAGAAGGGACGACAACCAACGGAGCATTATCCACAATGTCACCGCTTACTTTCGCATCAGGGTCTCTTTCCACTTGTCCACCGATGGTGGCAATATCGCCATTTACCTCGGCGGTTTCGGTCAAAGCCGCCTGCCCGCCCACCACAGCAATGTTGCCGTTTATTGTGCCTGAAATCGTCAGGTTACCGCCGATGATGGCTACATCGCCAGAGATATCTCCATTAATCGTGAGGTTTCCTCCAACCAGAACAACATCTCCATTAATCGTTGCGCCTTCTTCGATTAGCGCATTGCCGCCAATGATGGCCAGACTGCCATCGAGGGTTTCGTCACTGAGCAGGGTGTAATTTTGTCCTATCAACAACACATCATTGCCATCAGGACTTTGCGCGTGCGCGCTGGCGGTTGGCACAAATAAGAGCGCCAATAAAAGGATAAAAGTTGTTATCTTTGTTCTCATGCTGTAACTCCTTGCGGGGTGCGGCTAAACTGCCAAATTGAAACTGTCCACAATAAGCCAAGCCCAGCCAATGCAGAGAGAAGCACCATCCAAATATAAGGTGGAATAAAATCTGTCATCATACGCAGTAAAACAGCCATTACTTCGGTTAAGGCTTGCAGGGAAGTAACAACAAATAGAAAATAACCAATCGCCGCTGTGACCCATTGCACGGGCGCATTGAGGAATGCAAACAAATATGGCGCGGTCAGCCAGCCGATTAGACCCGCTCCGCTGACCAGTAAAACGATCAACCCCCATAATTTACGGCGGCGTTCCGCGATCTTTTGGGCGGCAAGCCGCTGTTGGAAGCGCAAGGTAAAACCAGCCGCCGGCGCAACCACTGGCGCGGAACGTAACGCCAACCCAGTTGCAGAAAGGGCTGTGCAATGCGCGCAAGTTCGCAAATGCAAATCAAGTTCGCGCGTCTCGGCAGGCGTTAGATTTTTATCGAGCAATAGCCATTCTTCAAAAGGCTGGTGATTCATAGGTTCTCCTTTCGGTGTCGGCACGGGTTTCTTCTTCCTGCCATAAGCCTGCCAACTCCTTGCGGGCGCGGTGCAGTCGGCTCTTGACCGCACTGACTGTCAGCCGCAGAGACTCGGCAATTTCCACTTCTGAATAATCGTACCAATATCTCATAATAATTGCGGCTCGGTCGGTATCATCCAGGTCTTTGAGCATGGATTGGATTCGGGTTCGCATCTGCCCTTTGATGGATTCAGCCTCGGGGTTGGGGGAATCGGGGTCTGGAATCTCAAACGAGTTGCCGTCCTCATCCTCCGCATCCATCGAAAACATTGGAAATTTCCGTCGGCGAAGCCTGTCTATGCAATAGTGCGCCGCAATGGAAAGCAGCCATGTGGCAAAAGGACGTTTTTGGTCGTAGCGATGCAGGTGTTGAAATGCGCGCAAAAATGTCTCTTGCGCGGCATCTTCTGCCAGGTCAGGCTCACCCAACATGCGATAGCACAGGTTGAAAACAGGGGTTTGATAGGTTTCGACGAGTTTGGTAAAAGCCTCGTCACTGCCTTGCTGGGCTTGAAGTACCCAGGCTTGTTCTTCGTTCACGCGTGCTCCTTGGTGGACTTTCTACCTATTCTTACGGAGGAAACGGAAAAAAGTTGCGGGTTACGCTTAGAGAATGTTTAATAACTTCACCACGAAGTCACCAAGACGCAAAGCCACAAAGTTTTTCCCTTCGAGTCTTTGAGACTTCGTGCCTTTGTGGTCAAAAAGCGGGCTTACTAAACAGGCTCTTACGGAACACCTGATTCATCGTGTGCGTGTTCCGTTATTTAATGATGATGCCCTTCGCCCTCTGGACCGAGAACCTGTGCCCACCGCCCAAGCAACTCAGACCTTTGGGCGAAAAGAATGGCGATCACGGTTGTGAGAGGCACGGCGGCGATCAGCCCCAGCGAGCCGACCAGCGTCCGCACAACTTCCTCGGCGATAAATGAGAAGTTGATCAAATAGCCATAATCTCCGCGAGCGAGTGAAAATAGCAAAAGCATGGGAAGGGATGCACCCGCATACGCCAATACCAGCGTATTGACCGTCGCCGCCACATGATCCTGCCCAATGTGCATGGCGGAATTGTACAAAGCGCGGAATCCAAAATTGGGGTTGGCATGGTACAACTCGAAAACCGCCGAGGCTTGCGTCGTCACGAGGTCATCCAGCACGCCCAATGCGCCGATGATCATGCCGCCGAGCAAAAGTCCGCGCAGGTTGATCTGCGTTTCCATCACCTGTACGAGATACATCACACTTTCATCGCCTGTGCCGTTCAATTTTGTAAACGCCACAAACACAGCCGAGAGTACGCCTGTGATGATCAAAACCAAAATCATGCTGATTACTGAAGAATGAGTTTTGAGATTCCAGCCATACGTAAGGTAGAGCGTCACGCCCAATAAAATGGCAGAGCCAATAATGCTCACGCGCAAAGGGTCTTCTCCATTGAGAATGTGAGGGATGATGTAATCAATAATCACATACAAACTGAACGCCATGCTTAACAATGCGCCCACGCCCTTCCAACGGCTGATGGCAATGATGGCTGCCGCAAAAATAATGGTCAACCACAAAATGGGCGTGGTGCGGATAAAATCTACAAAATAGGCGTTGATCACATTCTCAGGCGTTTTGCTGATGGAAACCATGATCTTGTCGCCCGCCTTAAGATCGTAGTCATCGGAGCGCACCTGACGCTTGCCGTAATCAATTTGCATGGGAATGCCCGCATATTCGCCCTCCAAAATATTGACACGCGCCACTTGATATTTTTGTGTGTGACCGCCCATATCTACTTCGCCCTCTTCGAGAATCTGAGCCACTTCCGCGCGAACGGTATCTGACCCCATGGTGGAAAAACCTGTGCCAGGCACTTCAACATTGTTGAAATAGGCATAAACAGCAACTGCAACAAACAGAACAAAAGGAAAGAGCCATGATTTATTTTTCATGGCTCAAATTATAACTTGTGGACAGGAGTGCAAAAGTTCTGCTTTTGTAGTTTGGAAGTAGAACTTCCGAACTACAGGGCTACTTCCCCAAACTGCGTGAAATGGATTCCATCTGCGCCAGGATGGCGGGCACTTGTCCGCTGGCGACGTTGACGCGGTACATGTGAGTGAACCCGTCGCCGAGCATAACCTTCACTTCACGCCACGACGCCAACTGCGGTTGAATCTCACCCTGCGGCAAAAGTTTGATGGCTTGCGCCCACTGTGGGTGAGTCTTTTCGTAGTCACCAAGCAGGTCAACAGTCGAGGAGCGGATCGGAAAGAGGTGAGTCGCCTCCACCCAGCGCGCATCCTGTTTATTGTCCAAAAGCCAGCGCGCAAACAACCACGCCGCCAACTGCTTCTCGTTTGTTGATTTCAAGATGACGTAGGATGAACCGTACACCACGAGCGCGTCTTCATTTGCGCCAGGGAAGGAAATCACTTTCCAGGCATCGGTATTTTTTGCGCCTGCAAATGCACGCGCAACTTCCGGCAGGTCATGAAGGCTTGCCGTGATGAACATGGCTTCGCGATTCGCAAAGGCATTAAGTGGATCAACATTTGCCGCCTGCCACGCGCAAGTGGTCTCGGAAAGTTCGCGTAAAAACTTAAAGGCTTCAATATTATTCGGAGTAAGAAAACGGTAATCACTGCCTTCCAAAACGCCACCCTCAAAAGCAAGCAGCCACGCGTACGCGGTCATCGGGTCTGTGTCTGCGTACCAGCCGCCCATAAAATCATTTTGGGGCGTTTCATCTTTCAGCATGGCTTTTTGCGCGCGGCAGGCTTGTTGCTTAAAATCATCGGGGGCGTCGGGCGAGGCAGAAAAGCCCAGTTCGCCTGCCCAGGTTTCATTCCACAACAAAAAGCGCGCTGTGCGCTGTGCGGGAATTGCAATGCGCTTGCCGCCAAAATAATCCTGATTCCAAAACACATTCGGAATATCGCTTGAGTCAATGCCGTACAACGGGTCTTGCGCGTACGGCATCAGGTCGGTGGTCACACCGTTTGCATCCCACTCCAGCGCGTGCTCAGGCAGCGCAATCACCATATCGGGTTTATCTGCGGTTGGCAGAGAGGCGGTTGTGTTTTCATACAGGTTCGCAAAATTAACCTGACTCTCTGCGCTGACTTTGATTCCCCATTCATTTTTTTCGTTGAACTCGTTGACGAATGTATCGAACAGGCTGGATTCGACCCCGTACCACGGATGCCAAACGGCGATCTCCAACCCATTCAACGCTTCGCGCATAACCCCCAGGTTGGTTGCTGGACTGGCAGTTGATTCAGGCTTTGGGGTTTTCGTCGCTGCCTGTGTAGTCTCTGCGGACGCAGATGGCTCGCTGGTAGATGTGGCGTCAGATGCGCCGCAAGCCGACAAAAGGATGGATGCAATAAAGAGCAGAGAAAGTATTTTTTTCATGTGTATAACCTGCAATTATTGAGCAAGTGTCATAAATGGAACGGGCATGAAAACCAAAACGAAGATGATGATCATCGCAACAGCAATCAGCCTTCGGGTGGAGTCAAGCGTGGTGATCTGATCCAACGGCTCGGCATTGACTCGTCCGAGCCAGAATAACAACGCCGCCCACAGCCACCAGCCACTCCAGAAAAATCCCAACACCGCAAGAATCCCCACGATGAACGGAAATGCTTTTTTTGCTTTATCGCCGAACAGCGCGTAGATCACATGCCCGCCATCCAGCGTTCCCACCGGAATGAGGTTGAGCGCCGTAACCAAAATGCCAGCCCAGCCCGCAAACGCAACGGGGTGAATGAACACATCCAAGCCGCCAAAGGGAACGGGGTGTCCAGTGAAAAAATATTGCAGCCAGTATAAAATTCCCTGCGGCTCAACCGGAGCGGGCAGGAGTTGCCCGAAGGTGACATACTTTGCAAACAGATAAAGAAGCGAGTTGCCTTCGAGAAAGCCGTTTGGGTTTGGTTCAATGGCGCCCAGAGTGGAAAGTTTCAGCCCCAAAAATAAAACGGGGATCGCCACGACCAGCCCCGCAATGGGGCCTGCGACTCCGATGTCAAAAAGCACGCGCTTGTTTTTTGGCACGCCGCGCATGATAATTGCCGCGCCCATTGTGCCAAGCGGACTTAATGGAAAGGGAATAAAGTAAGGCAGGGTGGCGGGCGTTTTGTGATGACGGCTCATGAAATAATGTCCCAGTTCATGCGAGAGCAAAATACCAAGCAAACTCAACGCAAAGGGCCAGCCCGTGAAGATGTTCTTTGCCAGCATGAGCAATTGCCCGGCAAGATCATCGGGCATTGTGCCTTCGGGCTGAGCGCCGACCAGCATCACACTAAACACAGTCAGCACGAAAAGGATAATATTTATGGAAATGTTATCCTTCTTTGGCTCTGGCGGTTTCGGCATAAGGTAAATCACCTGCCGCCCGTCTTCGATTTTGAACAGGGGGATGATATTGTATGGGGCAAGGGAATCGGACAAAAGGTCGTAGAGGGATGCGGAATCTTCATCCAATAGTTGACCGCGATAACGCGCAAAAAATCCCTTTTGTAGATCGCCGCTGGTTACGTCTTCGATGCGAAAAACACGAGACACAAACCTTGTAAGTTCTTCAATTTCGGGGGTTGACATTGAAATACCTTCTTGAATGATAATGGACGGTGAGTAATGGATTGTTGTCCATCGTCCACCGTCCAATAAATAGGCGGGAGCGCGGCCCGCAACGCGACCCGCCACTGGTGTTGAAGACCAGGAAGCCCACCGGGACCTAACCACTCCCACGCGCAAGGATAACCGAGAGAGCATGGATTTGCAAGTTATACAAAGTGATGATTTACAATTCTGTTCAGAAGTATAATATTTTTACTATCTGATAGTTCACTTGCGGAGGAAACACGCCAGTCATAAAAACGCCCACAATCAGGGAAGATTTCAAGGCGTTTATGCGCTTCGATATAAAGTTTTACGCGAGCCACGGAGACATCCAAAAGGGACTGAAAAAGACGAGTACGAAACGCTCAGAGAGCGTTTTTTTTAATTTCATATTTGTACGAGAAAAGAGCATTAACCACTGAGAGCACAGAGGCGGCATTCCCACATTTACTTTTGGAACCACGCATTTGGTTTGGATGGAAAAAGAATTGTAAGGTATCTACTCAGTCCAATGTCATTACGAGGGCGATCTCTCTGACGCCGCCCGCCAGAGCAGGTTTGCTCTTGCCCAAAGCAATCCGCTCTTAATGACACGGAGATTGCTTCGCCGCCAAAGAGCAAAATCGGCGGCTCAAAAATAAAGCCATCACCTATTCGTGATGGCTTCGCCGATGGTTTACACAATTTCTTCCTGCATACAATCATTCACAAGCGACTGCGTCCGAACTGGTTGTAGTGTATCCACGCGTCAATGCCATGTCAAGAATTGCGCGGTGACAAAAGTCTTGTCTTACAGGTACAATACACACATGATTGGCAAAAAATCACCCCTTCTCTATTTTTTCATTACCGTAACCGTAATTGCCCTGCTGACATTCCTTGGTCCCGAGGAAAAATCACTGGGATCAAACGTGCGGATCGTCTACCTGCATGGAGCCTGGGTCATGGCCGCAGAAGCCGGATTCATCGCCGCTGCCTTCGCCGGACTTTTAGGGTTGGTTCTGCGACGTGAAATTTTCCACGCCTGGAGCGCCGCCCTCGGACGCACAGGCATTGTTTTCTGGGTTACCTACCTGCCTCTTTCGCTCATTGCCATGCAAGCCAACTGGAACGGGCTGTTCCTTGCCGAGCCGCGTTTCCGCGTTGCCATGATTTTTGCCGTGACGGGCGTTTTACTTCAAGTTGGTTTGTGGCTTTTCAGCATCTCATGGCTGACTTCTTTTGCAAATATTCTTTACATCATCGCGCTGCGCGTGGTCTTTGCAACCGCACAGAACGTGATGCACCCACCCCCATCGCCAATTTTCAACTCGGGGAATTACCTCATCATAGGCTTCTTCGTTGGCTTGAACCTGACGGCATTTCTGGCGGCTTACTTTTTGACGCGCTGGTTTTTGACCATCAAGTTAAATAGTTGAAGTTCGCTTTGAGAATCCGCTTCCAACTCATCACCTTTATGTTCCTCCGCACCATCCTGAATACAGCCCACAGGATGGTGTATCCTTTTCTATCCATCTTTGCACGCGGACTCGGCGTGGATATTTCTGCCATGTCCCTGCTCATGACCGCGCGTTCGCTGATTGGCGCAACCAGCCCGATCTTTGCGCCCATCGCAGATCGGCGCGGACGTAAGTTCGGCATGTTGCTAGGCATCTCGGTTTTTGTTCTGGGCATGGGCGTTGTCGCAATTTATCCATCCTTTTGGACTCTTGCCATCGCGTTGATTCTGTCTGTGCTTGGCAAATATATGTTCGACCCTTCCATGCAAGCCTATTTTGGCGACCGCATCCCCTACGCCCAGCGCGGAACAGCCATGGCAATTGTGGAAGTTGCATGGTCGCTGGCTTTTATTGTCGGCGTGCCTGTCATGGGTTTTCTGATTGCAAAATTTGGCTGGTCTGCGCCCTTCCCTTTGCTGACTGCGCTTGGAATTTTTATGTTCCTGGTGATCTGGCGCATCGTTCCGCACGAAGACCCGCACCACACGCTGACCAACAACTCACGCGAGGGTTACCGCGCGGTTTTCACATCCATTCCCGCGCTGGCTGGAATTTCAATTGTCTTGTGCGCCAGCGCGGGCAATGAACTGGTCAACGTGATCTTCGGCGTCTGGCTCGAAGATTCATTTGGATTACGCATCGCTGCTCTCGCGGGCGCATCGGCTGTGATCGGCATTTCAGAATTGAGCGGAGAGGGCTTGGTTGCCTTCACAACCGACAGACTCGGCAAGCCGCTTGCGCTGACGATTGGTCTGGTGGGCAATGCCCTAGCCTCGATTCTGCTCCCGTTCATTGGTCAAACCCAGGCCGGCGCATTGATCGGTCTTTTCCTGTTTTACATCACCTTTGAATACACCCTCGTCAGCCACATCCCGTTGATGACCGAACTTGTGCCCTCGGCGCGCGCCACCATGCTGGCGCTCAACATCACAGGGCATTCGCTTGGACGCGCTCTAGGCGCATTTCTGGCGGCGATCATCTACAAAGAATTTGGATTCCTGTTTGTTGCTTTGTTCGCGGCAATCTTCAACCTGGCTGGGCTGGCGGCTCTAAAAATAATGCAGCGAAAACAGTAAACTGTTTTTTGAAAAGGAATATTCAAATGAGACCTCCTGAACAAATTGAAACCGAACGACTCCTCCTTCGCAAGCCGCGCATGGATGATGCGCCGGCTGTCTTTAACGGCTGGGCAAAATATCCCGAAGTGACCCGCTTCCTCACCTGGCGCCCGCACGAAAATATCGCGCAAAGCGAAGCGTTGATGAAAAGATCAATGGACGGCTGGAACGGCGACTCGAATTTCCGCTACCTGCTTGAGATCAAAGAAAGCGGCATTCTGGCTGGCATGATCGAACTGCGGCTGGAAAAAGAAATCTCAAAAGTAAGTTTTGGATACACCGGCGCGTATGCCCAATGGGGCAAAGGCTACATGACCGAAGCCACGCGCGCCTGCATTGCGTGGGCGTTTCAACAGCCCGCCATTTACCGCGTGTATGCCACCGTAGATGTAGAAAACATCCCTTCGCAGCGCGTCATGGATAAAGCGAACATGCAGCGCGAGGGACTTTTACGAAAAGACAGCATCCACCCAAACATCAGCCCCGAACCGCGCGACTGTTATATTTACGCCATCGTAAAATAAACCCGCCGAATTGATCAACTTCTTGAGGCTCTCATGTCCCTGTTAAATAAAATCAAATCAAAATGGTGGATCGAGATCATAGCCCTTGCCCTCATCTCTGCGCTGATCTACCTGCTGAACATCAACCAGTTTTCATATTATCGTGATGACTGGTACTACGCCTACGACGGCTATATTGCCGGCCCCTCCATTTTCAAAATTATGTTCAGTTCCGACCGCCCCGCGCGCGGAATTTTCTTTGGCATTTATTATGTATTGTTTGGCGCGCATCCGCTCGCTTATCACATTGGCGCATACCTCTGGCGGCTGCTTGGCGCATACAGCGCCTTGTGGCTCTTTCATTTACTTTGGAGCCGTCAGCGCGTCGCTAATTTTTTAATGGCACTGCTTTTTGTGACGTATCCGGGTTTCTTGTGGTGGACACAGGGCATGGAATATCAGCCCATGATCGCCAGCCTTTGCCTGCACACTTTCTCAATTGCGCTCACACTCGCCGCAATCCAATCAAACCATAAATTGACGCAGGCACTTCTTTGGGCGGGGTCAATCCTCACGGGTCTAACCGCCATTGCGCTGGTTGATTACGCAGTCGGCATGGAAGCCTTCCGCATTCTTTGCATCTTTTTATTAATCGCCAGCCGCCAACCCGACCTATCCTTCATCCGCAAGATCAGCCAAACCTTTCGCGCCGCGCTAATCCCGCTGATCATTCCCCTGCTTTTCATCGTCTGGAAAATCTTCATTTTCAAAGGCGATAGAAAAGCGACCGACATCAGTTTTCAACTCGGCGATCTGATCCATGCTCCGCTTGAAACAAGCGTCTTGTGGGGCGGGCGTCTCTTCACAAGCGCGCTGAACGTATCTTTCATGGCGTGGTGGACTCCGCTACAGCAGCACAATTATTTCTTGACACAGAATCATTTAATAACCGCGCTGATCATTGCGACAATTTCCATTGCCCTGACTGTGATCGCCGCCCGCCTCATCACCGACCCGCCGCCTGATGCGTCAACCCAAACCGTATCCCACCCCGATCATTTTCCGTTCAACGCCATCTGGCTTGGATTGGCTGGCATAGTCTTTGGGCTGCTGCCGGTGATCATGGCGAATCGCTTTGTCATTTTCAAGGCGTACTCACATTACGCCCTGCCCGCATCACTCGCCGCCGTCGTTCTGGTCGTCGGGCTGATCAATTTTCTGGCGTCCAAAAAACTACAACTAATTCTTGTGGCATTGCTGATCGGCGTCGCCGCCCTCACACACCGCGCGTTGGCAGTCAAAGCAAGCGATGAACAAGCCGCAGTCCGCAATTTCTGGTGGCAGGTCTACTGGCGTATTCCAAAAATTCAAGAAGGCACAACCATCGCCGCCATTTATCCAAACATTGATTATGAAGACGACACAGACATTGTCTGGGGACCCGCGAACTTTTTATATTATCCGCAGCCAGAACCCGGGGTGGCGTTGGTCAAATATAAAATTGGCGCCACACGGCTCGATGAAGAAGGCGTTCAAAACATCCTCGGCGAAAACGAAAAGATCAGCAAGCCATACCGCAGCCACACCATGTTCCTCAATTACCGCAAGGTATTGGTGATGAGTCAATCTTCAGCCATATCGTGTGTGCATGTCATTGATAACCGCTGGATCGAACGTTCGCAATACGATACAGATGAAACAGCCCAATTACTTCCGCACTCAAAAATAGAATTTGCGCTCACTGAAAACGAAGCAGACTCAACCCCGCTGGATTTTGCCTTCGGCGCCGAACCTGCT
>JFJP01012948.1_pt1 | contig 12276 bp, 10 predicted proteins | sample 431651 | NCBI WGS metagenome assembly JFJP01 (sample SAMN02602958, study PRJNA72255) | Microbial mat metagenome, whole genome shotgun sequencing project. | biome: fresh water; feature: sink hole; material: water; isolation source: purple microbial (photo- and chemosynthetic) mats found in... | reverse complement strand
AACTCGATGGTGTACACCAGAATATGCCTGCGCGTCTTTTCCTCGCCTTGCACAACGGGCATCATTGGCACGCCCGCTTTTGCATAATCTTTCATGCGGACAATTGCCAGCGCCCAAAAATGCGGCGGTGTCCAAAAGAAGACAATGGCGAAGAGAATCCAAGGGGCTAACCCCAGGTGACCTGTCGCCGCAGCCCACCCAACCATCGGCGGAATCGCGCCCGCGCCGCCGCCGATTACAATATTTTGCACGGTGGCCTTTTTCAGCATCACGCTGTAAAAAATGACGTAGTAAAAAATTCCCGCCAGCGAAAGCAAAGCCGCAAGGAAATTAACAAACCCTGCCATCACATAATAACTGATTAGCGAAAGCGCCAATCCGTAGGACAAGCCTTCTGCGGCGGTCAAACGTCCGTCAGCCAGCGGACGTTTTGCGGTGCGCTGCATGTTCTTGTCCAACTCGCGGTCAATGTATTGATTCAACGCGCTTGAGCCAGCGGCGGCTAACGCGCCGCCAAGCAATGTCCAAAAGGTGAGTGGGGCGGAGGGCCACGCCTTGCTGCCAGCCACCAATCCGCTGTAGGTTGTGACCAAAAGCAGCAGCACGATGATCGGTTTGGACAGCACAAAAAAATCTTTTGCGCGCTGTCTGAAATCAAATTTTATAATTTCAGTTGCATCCTTTGCCAGCGCGCCGGATGTGAAAACCAAAACGCCAAGTGAAATCCACAGGGCAATTGCGGTCATGGCGTGCAGGACAACCAAATGCAAAGGGTAGTTGCGCGTCACAAGGATCGAGCCGATCATTGCCTGACCAAAAAATAAAACGCCCGTCACGGTGGTCAGTGGCAGCAGTAAATTTTGATCGCGTTGTTCGCGCCAGGCTTTTCTCAGCAAAAGGATCACCAACACAGATGCGATTACAACCATCAGCATGTGCGCGAGTTTTAAATATCCAAGCGGCGCAATTGGCGTACACACCAGCCAGCCTTCGCAAAATACCCATGCGCCCGTTACGGCAACGGCGCGCCCAAGAATGGTCACAAAAAATACGGCGGCAAACACGGCAAGCGTCAGTCGGGAAAAAGATGATTTCAGAGAGTACTTCATTGTTGTTTCCTCAGGTAAAACGGATAGCCCAAAAATAAAATCGTTGCGAACGAAAACCATTGCAGGGCGTAGCCAAAATGCGGTCCTTCGGTCAACTCAACTTCTGGTTGAAAAGCGATGGGCGGCACGGTGTCATTTTCAATTTCATTCGGCTGCACGTAAACATTCAAAATTGGATATGGACTTTGCGCGGCGATGCCGACGATGTTTAGATTGTTCCACGCATCCAGATGATCTGCGTCCGGGTCTGCGACTCCGCCGAAGGTTGGTTTCTCCTGCCCAAGCCTGATCTGCCCCGTGAGTGTGATCTGACCCGCCTCGTCGTACTTGCGCCAATCGTTTGGGGCGGTGTTGCCATCAGCGGGGATAAAGCCTCGGTCAACAAGAACAGCCCCACCCGTAAAGCGAAGCGGCGTGATGAGATGGTATCCGTATTGATCGCCGTTGAATTGATTCCGCAATGCGATCTGATTCTCAAAATCATATTCGCCGGTGACGGTTACCGCGCGCCATTCCATCGTGGAAATATCGGCTGGCACATTTTGATTCAAGTCCAGCAATTTTGCTGCGCGCATGGTGTTGACTTGCGCGTTGAATGCGCGGCGTTGTTCCAGGCGATCCAATTGCCAAATGCCCATGCGGATGCAAAAAGCAGTTCCCGCAAAAACAAGCACGGTTGCCAAAAGCCATGCGCGGCTAAACATTTTTTTCACAAGAGTTTTCCTTCTTTGTAGGTCACGTTTGTAACGTGACAGTTACGCTGCAAGAGTATCTTCCTTCTTTTTTACAGGCATGACGAGCGCGTACAATGCTATCAACACGCCCAACGGTATGCCTGAAAATAAAATCCCGTACAAGCGTGTCCAGGTCGTGAGCGCTTCGTGTACGTCCAAGCCAAAGTATTGCCCAGGTTGGAATGAACAGGAATAGGCGTAGGATTCTGCCTCATCCAATAGCAGGTTTGCGGAGGTGCCGGCGGGAATCCAGAGCGGACCGAGTTCGTGATCGGCGGTGTCGTTGTTTTTGACTAACACGGTATCGCCGACGACAAAGGTCATCGAATCGGGAATGGTTGGCGGGGTTTCACCGCGAGCCACCTGTGCGGCGGTTCCTTCTGGAATGATGATCTCAATCACTTTTGGGGGGCGCGCGGTTTCGCGCAAAAACAGGAACGTAATTTCATTGAGCGCAACTCCGAGCATGAGTCCGATTAACAGGGAGATGATAATTCTGCGAACGATTATTTTTACAGGGGGCATGGGGTTCTTTCTAAAATCTATTTTATGTAGGAACGTCCCGAAGGTTGATTTGAGTCAATTCAACTATCCCTCAAAGCCTTCGGGACGGTTGCCTTCTTTTGAAATCTATTTCAACAAAATTTCGATGTCGCTGACAATATCTTCGACGGGAGTTTGAAACCCGTACGAAAGCCGCAGGTTGCCATCCGCGTCGATCAAATAGGTGCGTGCGGTGTGGTTGATGATATACCCAAAAGCCGAATCAGATTCGACTCTTTCGCGAAAAACGCCATAGTTATCCCAGATGATTTCGAGTTTATCCGTCGATCCGCTCAATCCGATGAAATTGGGGTTGAAATGTTCAACGTATTGTTGAATTTTTTCGGGTGTGTCGCGTTCTGGGTCAACGGAAACAAAAACCACTTGAACTGATTTGGCTTTATCGCCCATTCCGTCCATCACCTGTTTGAATTCAGCCAGTGTGGTTGGGCAAACATCAGGACAGGAAGTATACCCAAAAAAGAGTAAAACAATTTTGCCCTTTTGGTCGCTTAAACGAAAGGTTTCCCCATTTAACTTTATCAATTCAACCTGGGGCGCTGCTGGATAGGGTTCGTTGTAACTTGTTCCATGAAAACGGGCAGGTTTTGCAAACACCACCGCCAGAGATACTGCCATTGCAATTAAAGCCAGAGATAAAAGACCCACCCATAGAATTTTTTTATCCATTTATTTCTTTACTCCAAAACGGGGCGACCCTGAGGCCGCCCCGCGCAGTTCTTTATTATTTTTTTATTTCAAGATTTACGGGGCAAGACTAGTTTACAACAGTTTGCCGATCAAATACAGGGCGGGGTAGAAGAAAATCCAGACGAGGTCTACGAAATGCCAATAGACTGTGACGGCTTCGACTCCCCAATGTTTATCTTCAGAGTAAACATCTTTGCGGGCGTTGTTGATGATAACCAGCAGGAAGACCAGACCTGTGAAAACGTGGAAGGCGTGCATACCCGTCATCATGTAGAAGACCGCGCCTGCTGTACCGCTGCTGGCCGTGAGACCTTCCGCGGCGGCGGCTGGCCATTCCACAGCCACAACGCCCAGCAGGAATCCCAGCCCAAGCACAAATGTAACCAGCGCATTGGCGATGAAGCCTTTTTTGTCGCCATGCGCCATGGCGGTTTCGCCGCGATTCATGAAGAAGGAGGAGATCAAAAGTACGGCGGTCACGCCCACGCCGAGGATTTGATTCAGGTGCGGGCGGGTGAGTCCCAGCAGATTAACGCGGGTTGTCAGCAAGCCGGCAAAAACAAAGGCATCTGAGAGCAGGAATAGCCAGAGTCCGAGGCGGTTGGTGCCCGTCTTGTAGGCATAGGAATGAGTGTCGTCTCCGCTGTCTTCATTTAGTTTGTAAATGTGCATGTAATAGTACATGACCAGCGCGGCTTTGATCACCGCAACGACAACAAGAATGGAAACTGCGCTGAAAGTAACTGCGACGAAATATTCCAATGCGGTCAGCGCGACGAGGTAAACGAAGATCAACACGCCCTGGCCGTAAGCCGAAGATTTATCTTGATTATGTGACATTTGAGTCCTCCCCTTTATTTATGCTTGCTTTTGGCAGGCGCGGCAAATTCAACATACTTCGGTGCGCCAGCCAAACCGTAATCATACGGTTCGCCGACAACCTCAAAGGGTTGATCATAATTGTGGGTGGGCATGGGCGAAGGAACCTGCCACTCGGGGGAGCGTGAGTTCCAGACATTGCCTTCAGCCTTTTCGCCATTCTTGATGCTGTTGAAGAAGTTGTAGATGAAGATCAACACCGAAATGGCGATCATGAATCCCATGACGGTCAAAATAAGATGCGTGAAGTCAAAGTTCAGCGCCGGATCATAGTCTACAATGCGGCGGCGCATACCCAACAACCCAATTCGCATCATGCCAAAGGTCAGGATGAAGAACGCAGGGGTCATCAGCCAGAAATGAACTTTGCCGAGGGTCTCATTCATGCGGCGTCCCGTGGCTTTGGGGAACCAGTAATACAGCGCGGCAAAGAACGGGAAGACAAATCCGCCGAAAATGGTGTCATGGAAGTGGCCAACGATGAAGTAGGTATCGTGCAGGTGAAGGTCGGTCGAAACAGTGGCATTTGGGGGACCGGTCAGACCGCCCAATAGGAAGACGACAATTCCGCCCAAGACGAAGAGCATCGGCGTTGGCGCCCAAATCTTGCCCTTCCAAAGCGTTGCAACCCACGAGAAGAATTTCACGCCCGTCGGAATTGCCACGAGCAGCGTGCTGTACATAAACGGCACGCGCAGGTATTCATTCATGCCTGAGGTAAACATGTGATGCGCCCAAACCAAAAAGCCCACCAGCGCAATTGCCAGCGATGACATGGCGATCCAGCGATAGCCGAACAAGGGCTTGCGGGCAAAGACGGGCAGAAGTTCCGAGATCACACCCAGACCCGGCAGGATGAAAACATAGACCGCTGGATGCGAATAAAACCAGAACAAGTGTTGGAAGAGTACGGGATTGCCACCCTTGGCAGGGTCAAAAAATCCCATGCCGAAGAGACGCTGAAACATCACCAACTGAAACGCAAGCCCAATGAATTGGGTGGCCGTCAGCGCGATGATGGAAGTTGCAATACTCGCCCAGACAAAGATCGGCATACGGAAAGCGGTCATGCCCTTCGAGCGCATTCTTACAACCGTCACAATCACGTTCAGCGCGCCGAGGATCGAAGACCAACCAGCGGTGAACACGCCTAGGAAAAACATCTGCATTCCCACAGGCGCGCGCGCCGAAAGGGGCGGGTATCCTGTCCAGCCAGTGTCAAATCCGCCGAGGATCAGGCTCATCAGCAACAACACGGTGGCGGGGACGGAAATCCAGAACGCAAAAGAATTCAAGCGCGGGAAAGCCATATCCTGCGCGCCAAGCAGTAACGGAACGACAAAGTTGGTAATGCCCGCCATGCCCAATAGGATGGACACGATCATGATCATGCCATGCAAGGACATAAAAGTGTTATAAAGTTGCGGCCCATTTTGACCGAACAACTTCATGTCAGTGGTGAGAAATTGCAGTTGTGAAGCGGCAAGTTCTGTGCGGAAGATCAACGCAAACAGACCGCCGACGCTGATCAACAACAAGGCTGTAACTGTGTATTGAATACCAATCACCTTGTGATCGAATGAAATGTGGAGATATTTCTCCCAGCCTGTGTAATGCTCTTCGTGGTGGTCAGGTGTATCAATACCCTGCGCCCACTTGAACCAATCGCTGACCGCGCCGTTGCCGCCGAGAAAGAAAAGCACGCCCAGAAATCCGCCCAAAACCCATGCAGGTTCGGTGAACAGAAATGGACCGCTCCATGTCAAACCCATTGCCACCCGAATCACCGATATAAAAATTGCGCCGATCAATGTGCCGGTAATTTGCCAGATCAACCCTTTGGATACGGCGTTAAAACCAGCCACGCCCAAAAAGAAGCCTGTAAATCCAAACAATAGCGAGAACAAACTTGCAGTTGGGGCAACCCAATTTAGCGAGCCCTGCACGACCCAGTCAATAACCAGCCCCAGCGCAAAACCGATCAACGCGCCCAGATCAAGCCAGATAAAACCCTTTGTCAGCGGACTAAGCCCAGATGCGCCCCACGAGTACGCAGTCGCGCCGCCGAACAAAGCTAACAGCACTGGCACCAAATGCACATACGTCCAGGAGCCGCTTGCCGCAAAGACCAAGCCCATCCCAAGAGCGATACACTTTTCATTTATTATTCCTCCGCCAATTATTTCAGTGTCTTTAGATATGCGATAATATTTGCGATTTCAGTTTCGCTGAGCGCGTAGGGTGGCATGACTGTTGGAGCAAAACCAGCCACTTCCTTTGCCTTCGGATCAAGAATTGATTCAGTAATGAAGGCATCATCTGCGACGACGGTTGAGCCACCTTCCAGTTTCACGTCAGAGCCGTACAAGTTAAACCAGGTGGGTCCGGTCATCTTTGCGCCGTCAAGCGAGTGACAGCCGATACAGCCATTTTTAACCGTCAGAAGTTGTCCCTGCCCTTCGGGAGTTTTTGCCGCTTCTGCCGCAATTGCTGCCTGCTCTGAAATCCACATATCGTAATCAGCCTGTGAATTTACAATCACAGGGCCTTCCATATACGCGTGAGATGCCCCGCACAACTCAGCGCAGCGTACTTTGTAATCGCCGATCAGCGTCGGGGTGATTCTGTACTCGGTCACACGCCCAGGCACAACATCCTGTTTGACGCGGAACTCAGGCACCCAAAACGAGTGGATCACATCCGCTGATTCCATTTTCAAAATGACCTGCTTGTTCACAGGCAAATGTAATTCCTTGCTAATAATTCCGTATTCGGGGTATTCAAAAGTCCACACAAACTGCTGGGCTTTTACTTTGACGACCATTGCATTGGGGTCAATGCTGCGTGTTTGACCCAGCGAATATGCGCCCATGTAGGCAAAAGCCAACACGATAAAAAGAGGAACGATAGTCCATGCAATTTCCAATGGAGTATTGCCTTCAATATGTTGACCATCACCCGTTTCGCCTTTTTTGCGCCGAAATACGATCAGGCTGTAAACCATTGGCACAACGATCAGCGAAAACAAAAACGAAATGGCAATGAGCTGCCAATTCCATAACCAGTCAATCGAAACAGACTGCGCGCTTGCCTGTACTGGCATAAGCCCCGCCGCGTCCAGACCCAAATAAGTGAGAACAGCCATTACAATGACTAAAATTCCCACGACCAAAAAATGTCCCATACGCTCTCTCCTGATGAATTTCAAACGGTGGGGAAGTACCCCAAAACAAAGCATTGTTGAAAACGGACTAAATTTGTGTAAATTGTCATTATTTTCACAACCCGCCTAATATACCAAAAATAAGTCTATTTGTCACTATTTTTTGAGTACTTTCTGCGTATCTTTTTATCCCAAGTTTGATGTTGATTAATTATGGGGGCGTTTCAAATGCTCCGCCAGAGTTCATGCTTTTTTGGGAGTGGCTAATCTTATGGGCTTGGCAAAAGATTTAGAGATTGTTTAATAATCCCACTTTTTGACCACAAAGGCACGAAGTCTCAAAGACTCGAAGGGGAAAACTTTGTGTCTTTGTGACTTCGTGGTGAAGTTATTAAACAGTCTCTTACCCACGGAGCAGACAGAGATCACTGAGGAAAACCTCTTAAAATTTCTGTGAACTCCGTTATCTTTGTAGTAAAAGGGGGATTCCATTCTTTTATAGTCACTCTCGCTTTGTCTGTTAAAAAATGACAGCCGCATGATCGCCTGTGTGGGGCACAGGTGTTCGTGCGGCTGTCGCTTGAGTTCTGTTATGTCAACGAGGTTGCGCGCTATTTTTCAAATGGATATTTAAGTCCGATCTCGGCTCGGATGGAATCCATTAATTCCATGTTTGCCAACGTGTCGGCGTGACTCATGCCTGGGCTTTCCAGCAACCCGGCGCGGATGCAGCGCATGGCTTCCTCGGTTTGATATTCGAATCCACCGGCGCGTAAAGGCCTTGAAATAGTCAACTCCTGTTCGCCGGTAACCAGACTCGCTTTGGTTGATCCCCAAAAAGCGGGGTGGATGCGGATGTAGCCTTTGCTGCCATAGATCAAAAAGTCATTGGTATGGTTGCTGAGGAAACTGCTATGAAACTGTGAAATCACATCGTTTTCATATTTAAGCAATACTGTGGTTAATTCATCGACGCCTGTGTTGCCGAGATGCGCCATGGAGACGAAGGATTTAGGTTGAGTTTTCATTACCCATTGAGATATTGCGATTGGGTAGATGCCCATGTCCAGCAATGTGCCGCCGGCGAGTTCTGGGTTCTGCCAGCGGTCATCCTTATCTTTGGGCGCATTAAATCCAAAGGTGCCGACCATCAGACTGATGTCGCCGATGGCGCTGTCATCCAACCATTGGCGGATGACGCTGTAAATTGGCAGATACCGCGTCCATAATGCTTCCATCAGGAATACTTTGTTTTCACGGGCGGTTTTGATCAACTGCCTGGTTTCGGCGGCGTTGACTGTTAACGGTTTTTCGCACAGAACGGGTTTGCCTGCATTGAGGCACTGCATGACATTTTCGAAGTGAAAGCGGTGCGGGGTGGAGATGTAAACGCCGTCCACTTCGGGATCGTTGATCAGCGCTTCATACGAGTTGTAGGTTTTTGCGCCGCCATATTCATTGGCAAAAGCCTCAGCGCGCTCAAGGTTTGAACTGGCTACGGCATACAAACTTGCGTCGTCAATTACTTTCAGCCCGTCTGCAAATTGATGCGCGATGCGCCCTGGTCCTAAAATACCCCAATTGAATTTTTTACCTGACATTTTTACCTCCGGTTATAAAATTGACAAGAATATGAATTATCCTGTATTCGATTAAATAACTCACCTACGCACCTAACCATGATTCCCTGAGCGATAGCGAAGGGTCTCTGGGGCAATTGTAGAGGTTCTTCGCTCCGCTCAGAACGACACTGCGTAAGGTGACTAAATCAATTCCAATTTTGCCAGCAAATCTGCGCTATGCTCGGCAGGGCGGACGTTCTCAAATACTTCTTTGATATTGCCTTCAGGGTCAATCAAAAATGTGGTGCGAAGTACGCCCTCATATTGCTTGCCCATGAATTTCTTGGGTCCCCACACGCCGTACAACTCGCAGACTTTGTGACCGTCATCTACCAGCAGGGGGAAGGGCAGTTGGAATTTTTGCTTGAATTTTGCGTGCATCTTTACCGAGTCTGGGCTGACGCCGAGGATCGCCACCCCAGCCTTTTCGTAGGCTGAATAGTCGTCGCGAAAATTGCAGGCTTCTTTGGTGCAGCCTGGGGTGTCATCTTTGGGGTAAAAATACAATACAACATTTCTGCCGCGATAATCAGACAGTTTGCGCGGGGTGTTGGTGTCGTCCAACATTTCGAAATCGGGCGCTGGAATTCCAGATGAAATTGGCATAAAAAATCTCCTTGTAAAGTGGTTATATCGCGCCGTAAAAAGCTTTGTGGAATTCAACTTTTCCATTTGGCACATGATCATAAAATGGCAGCGCCATGAAATATTTTGGATCTGGCGTGCCTTCGTAAAATGAACCTGGATGGTTTTTGAATCCAAACCGTTGATAATATTCAGGGTCGCCTTCCAATACACAACCCTTTGCGCCTTTTTCTCGAATTAGAGATAGCCCTGCTTGAATCAACTTTGAGCCAATGCCTTGTTTTTGTAATTCAGGCAAAACCGAAACCGGGCCGATTCCGTACCAGCCTTTGTCTTCGCCGTTGATGGTCACAACTGAAAAGGCGATATGTCCGACAACTTTTCCGTCAATTTCTGCCACCAGCGAAACGGACATGGCGCCTGCCTCGCGCAAACGGTTGACGACCAAATACTCGGTTTGGTCGCTGTACCACTTGCCGTCAAATGCGGCGATGGTAATTTCTTCGATGGCTTTTATATCTTGAGGGGTTTCAGTTCTAATTTTCATGGCGATTATGATATGCAGACAGTCATAACATGCAATCTTCTTACTTCTTAAACCAACCCGGCTGTGTAAGATTTTCTGGACGTAAAACCTCGTCCAGTTGTTCTTTTGTCAGCAAGCCGCGCGCAAGGACAATTTCGGCGACGCCTTTGCCTGTGCTGTGCGCTTCTTTCGCAACTGCGGTTGCATTCTCGTATCCGATCAACGGATTCAAGGCGGTGACAATGCCAATGGACTGGTGCAGTAAATCGGTCAGGTGTTCGCGGTTGGCGGTGATTCCTTTTACGCAGCGTTCCGCAAGTGTTACGCATCCCTGACGTAGATAAACAAGGCTGTCGAACAAACTGCGCGCGATGATGGGCTCAAACGCATTCAACTGCAACTGTCCGCCTTCTGCCGCGAAGGAAACGGTGACATCGTTGCCGATCACCATGAACGCAATTTGATTTACCACTTCGGGAATGACTGGATTTACTTTCCCAGGCATGATGCTCGAACCAGCCTGAACCGCAGGCAGGTTGATTTCGCCCAGACCTGTGCGCGGACCCGATGAAAGCAGGCGCAAATCGTTGCAGACCTTCGAGAGTTTGACTGCCACGCGCTTCAACACGCCAGAGAGTTGCACGAATGCGCCAGCATCCTGTGTGGCTTCCACTAAGTTCCCGGCGGTGATGTATGAAATGCCCGTGACTTCGCTTAGGTGTTTGCAAGCCAGCGCGGCATAATCAGGGTGGGCGTTGATCCCTGTTCCAATGGCGGTTGCCCCCAGATTCATTTCCTGAATCAGTAACGCGGCTTCGCGCAGTCTTTGCTGATCCTCTTCGAGCATCACCGCGTAGGTGCTGAATTCCTGTCCGAGAGTCATTGGCACGGCATCCTGCAATTGGGTGCGTCCCATTTTCAGAACATCTTTGAATTCCTCGGCTTTTTCGGCGAAGGCTAATTTCAACACTTCCATGCCTGCGATGAGTTCGTCAATTTTGAAGCGCAGCGCCACCTTGACCGCAGTCGGGTAAACGTCATTTGTGCTTTGACTCATGTTCACATCTTCCAGTGGATGCAGTTTTTTATAATCGCCGCGTTCACAGCCGAGGAGTTCCAGTGCGCGGTTGGCAATCACTTCGTTGGCGTTCATATTGGTCGAAGTTCCCGCGCCGCCTTGAATCACATCCACCACAAATTGATCGTTCAATTTTCCGTCAATAATTTCCTGGCAGGCTTCGATAATGGCTTTTGTTTTTTTGTCATCCAGCAACTTCAATTCATGATTCGCCAACGCGCACGCCTGCTTGACACAAGCCAGCGCCTTGACCAAATTCGGGTACGTGCTGATCGGTATTTTGCTGATTGGGAAGTTTTCCAACGCCCGCAGGGTATGCACGCCATAATAGGCATCCGCGGGTACTTCACGCTCGCCGAGCAGATCATGTTCCATTCGAGTTTTCATATTTGCTCCGTATTTCTTTGAGGCTGTATGGGGTTATATGCTATGATTGGCGGGTGTTAAAAGTAGGTTGGTATATTGGTAGGTTGATACACAAGTTGGGTAGATTTGGTAATTGTATCATTTCAGGTTTCCTCATCCCTCATTCCTCATTCGGAGTTTCATGCGCTTAAAAGCCGATTTACTTCTTTTCATGGTTGCCATTATCTGGGGGACTGCTTTTGTTGCGCAGGGCATCGCCGGACAATATAAGATTGCCTACCTATTTAACGGTGTCAGTTTTGTGCTTGCATCTGTAATTCTGCTTCCTTTTATCCCAAAAGGGACACGCAGTTTGGGAATTCCAAAAGAACAGTGGATATGGATGCTGATTGCGGGGGTGGTGTTGTTCATTGCCTCAGCCATGCAGCAAGTGGGTATGCTGTTTACAAAAGTTGCCAATGCCAGTTTCCTCACCAGTTTATATGTGGTTTTCATTCCGTTCATGTTGTGGCTTGGATTTCGAGAAAAACCGCATTGGTTGGATGCGGTTTCGGTCACGCTTGCAGGCATTGGCGCTTTCCTGCTTACAACTTCTGGCAGGTTTGAAGTTCAGCGGGGAGATTTTATTGAATTACTCGGCGCTCTGTTTTGGGCGCTGCATTTTATTCTGCTGGGAAAGTTTGCCTCAAAATTTGAATCGGTTTCATTCGCGGCGGGGCAATTCTTCATCGGCGGAACGATCAACTTTGTGATTGGTCTGTTTATCGAAGATGTGTCTATTTTGACGGCTTTGCCCCTGCTTGGCGCAATTCTCTATCGCGCGATCTTTTCCATTGGAATTGGTTACACCCTGCAAGTCTGGGGTCAAAAACACACGCCTCCCACCGACGCCGCGCTGATTCTTGGGCTTGAGGCTGTCTTTGCCGTCATCGCCGCGTGGATTTTGCTTGACCAGTCCCT
>JFJP01005833.1_pt1 | contig 12277 bp, 12 predicted proteins | sample 431651 | NCBI WGS metagenome assembly JFJP01 (sample SAMN02602958, study PRJNA72255) | Microbial mat metagenome, whole genome shotgun sequencing project. | biome: fresh water; feature: sink hole; material: water; isolation source: purple microbial (photo- and chemosynthetic) mats found in... | reverse complement strand
GCGTTTGACTGGGTGGATGTGGTGTCGGCACTCAAGGCCGACCCCAAAGCGACATCCGAGCTGGCGCAGAGCATCAGCAGCTACTCGAAGTCTTCACCGGGCTACTTTGCCGACGTGCAGAAAAAGGTTAAAAACTTTGTCGAGCAGGGCCAGTTGGGTATTTTTTCCAATGCCTACTGGGGCCACCCGGCCTACAAACTGCCGCCTGAGGCCAACCTGATGGCAGTCGCCCATTACCTCGAAGCCCTGAGCTGGCAGCGCGATGTGGTCAAGTTACACGCCATCTTTGGTGGCAAAAACCCGCACCCGAACTTTGTCGTGGGGGGTGTTCCATCGGCCATCTCGGTGCAGACCGCTGCGGGACCGCAGATGGGTGGCGGTGGCCAGGCGGCTACAGCCGTCAACATGGTAGGGCTGCAACTGGTGCAAAACGTCATCAAACAAATGCAGGAGTTTGTGGACCAGGTGTATGTGCCCGATCTGCTGGCCATTGCCTCGTTTTACAAGGACTGGGGCGGTATTGGCAACACCGGTGGCAATTTCATGTCTTTTGGTGACTTGCCGGGCAAGTCAATCTGGGACACCAGTTCGTTCCTGATTCCACGCGGTGTGATCCTGGGCGGTGATGTGTCGAAGATTCACCCGATCGATTTTGACCAGGGTGACGAGATTCAGGAATTTGTGAGCCACTCCTGGTACAAATATGGTGCCGGTGACGCGAAGGGCCTGCACCCGTTCCAGGGTGAGACCGAGCTGAACTACACCGGCCCCAAACCACCCTATGAGCAGCTTGACGTTGCACAAAAATACTCGTGGATCAAGTCGCCCCGCTGGAAAGGCAAGGCCATGGAGGTTGGCCCGCTGGCGCGTGTGTTGCTGATGTACGCCAATGGTCACCCACAAACCAAACAGTTGGTCGATGGTACCTTGAAGAAACTCGATGTACCGGTAACCGCCTTGTTCTCGACGCTGGGGCGCACCGCTGCGCGGGGGCTTGAGTCCAAGGTGCTGGCCGACTCGATGCAGGGCTGGTATGACGCGCTGATCGCCAACATCAAGGCCGGTGACGTACGCACTTTCAATGACCAGTACTGGAATCCATCCACCTGGCCCAGCCACATGCAAGGCGTGGGTCTGATGGAGGCACCGCGCGGTGGTCTGTCGCACTGGATCGTGGTGGACGATGCCAAAATCAGTAACTACCAGGCGGTGGTGCCCAGCACCTGGAACGCCGGCCCGCGCGATGCGTCCGGGCAGCCCGGCCCCTATGAGGCCGCCTTGCAGCACAACCATGTGCTTCACGATGTCAAGCAGCCGCTGGAAATCTTGCGCACGGTGCACAGCTTTGACCCCTGCATTGCCTGTGCCATTCACGTCACCGACCCGCAAGGGGAAGAACTGGTGCAAGTCAAGGTCAACTGAGTGGTCTGAAAGGGCCGTGTCATTCAGTGAGTGAAGTTGCTGATTTTCATCGGCATTAATCCCTACTGGACAGCGCCAAGTTTTCCCCGTCATTCAGTCGGTTTTTTTGGCCGGCCGAAGTATTGACAGTTCCATCGCCAAGTCGATCCATTTCTCCATCAACAGCTTCATGCGCTCGTAGTTTTTGAGCTGCTTGCGCACTGTTGCCAAATCCTCGTTCTTGACGAACTTGGCACTGCTCTTGCCCTTACGGGTGTAACTGACCTGGTAGTAGGGCCCGTGCTTGACGGGTGGGTTAGTTTTGCAGCGGAACCCCGGGGAGCCACAAACGTTGTACTGGGTCGACAGACTGCCTGGATGCAAGTCACCCAGAGCTGCCAGGTCACGCTTGCCATTCTCAATCTGACGCTGCAGCGTTGCTTCGCGGCGGGTGTCAACGGCACAAATCCCGGTGGTTTTGATATTGAAAGTATAGCAGTTTATAGCCGATACCATTATTATGCTATCGGCATGCAATCAGCTCTCTTGACGCTTGGTGCAGGCCCAGGAGATGCCCCCATGTTGCTATGGACTCAATGGCTGCAAGCGGTACGCTTTCTGCGACCAGCTTGCAAGCGCTCACTCACTTTTGTGTGGATGGGTCTGACCCGACTTTGACACTGTCAGGTACCATGCCGCCAGGTATCCACGGCCACTACTTCGTAGCTGTCTGCGGCAGGCTCTGGGGAACAACCGGACAACATCATCGGGCTGGCAATCACCCACGGTGAGGATGCCAATAGTTGCCTGCGGCAGATCATGTGGTCGCCCTTCTTTGCGGCCACATCGCGATGTGGTGGACGAAAAAAGGCATCATGGAATTGTTTGGTCGTCAAGGTAATCATCAGGCGCGCCCGGGATTCAGTTGCTTCGCAAACCACACTTGGGCTCGGGACTTGGCACGACGTTGCACACATCGAAGGCTTCCACCTTGATCGCCCCCCGCGTTGTTCTGAAGGGTCCGATGCATGCGGCACTTTCATCGTAGAGCCGCCACCAAGTCGTGCAGTCTGTGGCCTCGGTGACCAGTTCAGCGGGTCGCTTGATTACGACCTGAGGTGCAGTGACAACGACATGCGGCGAAATCAAAGGTGATGATGCCGCTAGTTTGGCGGCTTCGAGGTGTGCCCTGACGATTCCTTCGCGCGCGGCTTGTGCGTGCTCAGCAGCCCTTTGCTGCTCTGAGGAAAGTTCGTACTGCAGTGAGTCGGTACACCTGGCAACTGCCTTGTATTCCTCCGGGACAACGCTGGCATACTGGGTGCGACCAACGTCGTCCAGCCAGACGCATATGGGCGTCGCATTTGCCGGGGGCAATGCCAGTAGTATCGTGGTCACCATCGCCCACGGTACCGTCGTGAAGCGCGTACCCAACGAACTTATTACAAGGATCGCGGCTGCGGCATGAGGAAGTCGATGATGTGGGCGCATGGGCGTGACATTCGAGCGTTTGGTCACTGGCAGTGACCCGAGGCACATCCTCGCTTGTTCGCACAGGCTTGTCCGTGCGATGCCGAACATTCGCCCCGACCGCCGGGAGCCGATCGACTCAGTGATTCAGATGCGATTCAGGCCTCGCGCAGGCAGTCCACAATTTTCATTTGTGCCGCCCGCCAGGCGGGAATGAAGCCGCCGATAAAACCCATCAGCAGCGCAAAAACCAGGGTTTGCAGAGCATTGGTGGGGGTGAGTTTGAACTGAAACGCCATCTCGCTGAAGGTCTGGAAGTTGGTGGTGGAAATATCCACGCTTTGCATCAAAGAGGCCGCGGCCAGCCCGACCACGCCACCCACCAAAGACAGCAGCAAGGACTCCAGCAAAAACGCCAGCAGCACCGCACTGCGCCGAAAGCCCAACGCGCGCAGGGTGCCGATTTCGTCGACGCGCTGGGCCAGGGTCCTGGTGCCACGCACAGTGACATTGCTGGGTTTGCCGTTGCTGCGTTTGGGCAGGTTGTTGAGCACCACCGGCTCCATGCTGATCAGGCGCTGACTTGCGCCATTGGTAGCAATGCCGGGCAGGCTGACCACAATGCTGGCTTGCTGGCGGCTGATGGCGCTGTTGATCTCGGCACCCGCACCCTTGCGCAGCAGCAGCACGTTGTCTGATCGCCTCTCAATCACCCACAGCGCCGACATCGGGCAAATACTCAATCACATCGGGGTGGACTCACAGCCCACGCATATCGCCCGGGAGCGCGGGCCGTCGTTGTGGGATGACAGATCGTGAGGGTGTTGCGGTCGAGCCGGACTGGGATCTGGCAGCGCAACCCGCTCCAGACTACGAGGTCGATCAGCGTATCAATTGGTGAGTGGGCAAAACGGCGACAGCCCTGCTGCGGGGTGGTGCCGCGCCCGGTTCACGCTGCACACCGCAAATCACCTTCCTGAACACAACGCGTGGTGGTGAATTTGGCACGCCGGGCGGCTCATCGAGGGTTTGACCCGGAATGAGGGCGCTTCCAGGGCGTGATACTTGGGCTCATGCGGTTGGATTTCCTATCCGTGGGGACCTTTTGTCATCATCGGGAATTGGCGCTAAGGTCGCTTGAACACTTATGGCGTGGCAACCGCTGCCGGGTGTCCCCCGCCCAGATCCGTCCGCACCCGATTCGAGTGCGGTTAGCGCATCTCAAACAACTCCTGGTGAAACTGGTCTTGCGACAGCCCCATGGTGGCAAAGTCATCTTTCAGCGATTGACCGAATTGCGACGGACCACAAAACCATAGATCGGCATCGCGCCAGTCTGGCACCTGTGCCGCGATACGTGCCGCGTTGAGCTGACCGTCACGCGCATCCACCAGCACCGTCAGGCCAATATTTGCCGCTTTGGCATCCCTCTCGAGCAGACTGATGGCATTTGCGTCGAAATCGCGGGTGCTGTGAAACAAGTGGACACTTCTGCCATCGGGCAACTTGGCCAGAGTTTTCATGCGGGCGATGAAGGGCGTGATGCCAATGCCAGCGCCAACCCAGATCTGGCGCGTTTTTTCGCCTTCAAAATTGAAGCGGCCGTAAGGCCCTTCGACCTTGACCACATCCTTGAGCCGCAAGCGCTGCGCCAGGGTGCTGGTGTAGTCCCCAAGGGCTTTGATGATGAAGGTCAAGCGACCGTCATTGGCCCAGGCTGATGAGATGGTGTAAGGGTGTGCACCCTCGTCCGCGTGCAACGTGACAAATGCAAACTGCCCCGCCTCGTGACCCGCCCAGCGACCCTGGAATGCAATGTCAAGCTCGATTACCTGCAAGGCATCATGGCGACGAATGCCCACCACCTCGCCCACCAGTTGCCGCCGTCTTGCCACCCGACCCAACAGCACCATCACTGCTGCCATACTGCCAGCTCCCATCAGGACCAGCATGACCGGCCCCAACAGGCTGCTCCAGTCGTCAAATTTCAGCAAGATTACCGAATGCCACACCAGCGCCAAGTAGGCCACCGCTAGCAGGTGGTGGGTTTTGAAAAAGTACTGGTACGGAAAGCGCTTGATCAAGGCCAGCAGCATCAGCGCCGCCGCTGCATAAAACGCCCATTCACCAATGCTTTCGGCCAGGCCACGGCCGCTGGCAAAGAATTGCCGAATCGGGTCATCGGGCACTGGTGATCGCGGGCCACGTGCTGCGCGCGCCATCCAGCCCAGACCGACCAGCCATTTGGGCGATTCAGAAAGCAGCCAGTGGCTGACCGAAATCAGCAATGCGGATATGCCCAGCCATTTGTGCAGCCGATACATTTTGTCGAGCCCACCCAGGTAAGGCTCAAACAGCACCGGCCGCACCGCCAGCACCATCGCCACACTCATGACACCGATGGCCAACACGCCGCTGTATTGCATCAGCACGTTGCGCCAGTCAAAAAAATTGTTCAAGCTGGCCATCGCCGGGGTATCGGTAAACCACCACAGCGCTGTCAGGATGACCAGGAAAGCCCAGAGCGAAGTTTTGATTGGTTTCATTATTGATTCGTTTTTTGTTGGTCTGACAATCCTATCCAAGCAAGGTAAAGGTTTGGTTTCTGGCTGGTTTTGGTTCTACGAAGTACCATATTGGCAGCCTTCAGGCACACTGGCCCAATGCCCTGGCTTCTGTGAAAAATCGACCTCTAGCCCTTACGTGATAAGCGCTAATAGCTATCAAAATAACATCTAATTGCAATTCAATCGCAACACCGTCAAACCCTCAAGTCAGGCGCGCGAGGCTGGCAATGCGGGCTGCAGCGCACGCTGGAATGCTGCCACCGCCGACACCGATGATTCAGATCAAAGGGTCAGGACACTGCCCCAAGGCTCCCGGTTGCGGTGACCCATGGCGCGAGCGACAACCCAGCCATTGACCAGTTGCCGCAACCTTCATCTATTGGCGACGCATCAGGGTTCAGATTCGCCCCATGACCAGCAAAACCAAGATGATGAGCACCACCAACCCAAGCCCTCCACTAGGTCCGTAACCCCAGCTTCGGCTGTGTGGCCAGCTTGGAATCGCACCGATCAGCAACAGGATCAGCACGATCAACAGAATCATGCTCAGGGTCATGATGCGCTCTTCTTGATCAGTTTGATGGGGGCTGCGCCTTTGACAGAACGGCCCGAATCGGCCGTTGCATCCGCCTCTGGCGCTGCTGGCAGTTGCAGCAAGATGTCGGCCAGGTCATCTGCGTGCTCTTCTTCGGTGGCCAGGATGGCTTCGAGCATGCGCCTGGTGGTTGGGTCCTGGTCACGCAAATAGATGATGAAATGGCGGTAACTGTCAATGGCGATGCGCTCAGCGATCAGGTTTTCGGTGATCATGTCGCCCAGGCTGCTGCCTTCTGTGTAATCGGTGTGGCTGCGAGTCAGCAGTGTTGCAGGCGAAAAATCCGGCTCGCCGCCGAGCTGCACGATGCGCGCGGCAAGCAGGTCAGCGTGGCCTTGTTCTTCGTTGGAGTGAACCAGAAATTCGTTGGCAACCGCCCGCGCCTGAATGCCGCGCGCCATGAAATGGTGGCACCTATAACGCAGCGCACAGACGATCTCAGTGGCCAACGCTTCATTGAGCATTTTCAGCACAACGGGCCGGTCCGCCGTATAACTGGCAGTAACGGCACCTTGTTCGACGTTTTTGCGAGCCTGCTGGCGCACGGAGTCAATGTTAATGGTGGGGGCGGGGTATGTCATGGCTGCCTTTGGACGTTGAATAAGTAGGAAACCAATGATGCGGCATCAATCTGCTGGGGTCTGTTCGATGGCGAACCAAGGGGCAACAGAAATATGTGCCAACATGGTTTTCAAAACTAGTTTCATGGTCGGTCTGATGCTGGCCTGGATCGCACCTGGTGCAGCACGAAGTCCAGCTGCCCCCGACCCTCCGGTCGCCAGTGTGGCATCGGTTGCACTTTGCATCCTTTCTGAGCTGCCTGTGCGGCAGTGAACCGGTGCTGTTGTCTGGGAGGGGTGACAGCAGCACCCGCATACCCAGCAGACCCGCCCAATGCACCAAGCGGGTGAGCGCCGGAAGGTCAGCAATGTCGAAATCATCGGGTTCGTCCAGCACCAGATCGCCGCTCATCAGGCGCAGCATAGGGGCAATCTGGCGGCCACCGCGTTGGTTTTCTGTGGCGGTCGATGGTGCACACCAGCAGCGGTGCAACCAACAGGGCTCGCGTGGCAGGGTCGTGCATGATCCGCTGTAGCAAGGGGTGGTCATCCGCATACGAGAATGACAGCACATAACGGCCATCGTCCTCGAATGAACTCTCCTGCATCGGATGCCAGGTTTCCCCTGCCACCCGGCGCGCCCGCTTTGGTGTGAACTTCAGCTTGACCCAGCCCTGGGCAGCGCCGTTGAAGATGCCGTAGCTGCTGCCAAGGGCCTGGTCTATGGTTTTGGTTGATACCACTTTGGCATCTGCATCCATCACTTCAAGTTTGGTGATGGCATCGATGCTGAAGTTGCGCACGTCATCGCGCAGGTGACACCAGGCATCCAGATAACCAGGTGTGAATGCCCATGGCTACTGTTTCACCAACTCGACGCGCCGATTTTTGGCCCGCCCAGCTTCGCCATCGTTGGATGCAACAGGCGCTACTGGGCCGACACCATGAGGGATCAACCGTGCCGCAGCAACCCCATGCCGGACCGAGAGTGCCTGCACGACCGCTTCAGCGCGAGCTTTCGAGAGTTTCAGGTTCAGCTCGAGGCTTGCCACGTTATCGGTGTGACCGACGACATGCAATTTGAGCGCGGGTTGTGCCTTGAGCATCTTGGCAATTTCTGCCAGCGTCGGCTCTGAATCGGGTTTGATGTCGGCTTTGCCGGTATCAAAGTGAATGCCATACACCGCGATCCGGCCTTCTGCCTTCAGTCCCGCCCCAAGGGCCGCAGCGTCGGCCACGATTTCCTGCTTCAGCGTGCCTTTTTCAATCATCCGAACCAGATACTCTTCGGCGATGCTCATGCTCACGTTGATCCATATCTCGGCACCGTCTCTGGCAACCTTGAGATAGAGTTGCCCATCCTCGGAGTTGTCGGTCACAACACCGCCAATCTTCTTGATGGCATTTTCGATGTTGCGGAAAACCTGAAGCCCGCTGGGCGTTTTTGCTTCCGGGTTTTTGTAATACATGATCTCGGTGTAACGCCCTTCAACAACGATCTCTTTTTTGGCATCGATGAACTTGTAGGCGCCAAAATCATTCTGCGTGCACCGCTGAATGCGAAAGCCCGGGAAGCGGCTTAGCAGCGCCGAATCTTTGCAGCCCTGGGCATCGGGTTCTTGCGCAAAAACAGAGACTGCAATGAACAACCAGACGATGGGAAGGAATAACCAACGGTGAGTCATGGGAAGCTCCTCAAGAAAATGGCAACGTGACACCAGATAACCAGACCAACACTTTCATTCCATTTCCAAATCATTTGCGTCTAGCCGCCAAGCCGCAGACGACGAAGCAACGACACGGATGATTTAGAAATCGAATCGGTGGCAAAGCAGCAAGTGTAGGGTGGTCAAGCTTATGAGTCCAGGTGTCTCTCCAGAAGGCGCTCCGATAGAAAAAGCCCCTGGGCTGGAAACTTGCCAATACGGCTTTGAGAGCCGTTCTGATCCGCGTCACCATCTGCCTGAATGCAGTGCCCCAAGTTGTCATGCCAACACCAATTTTCTCCAAAATATGCGCCGGATGGTACGGGCGCGCCTGATCTTGGTAAGCTTGCCCCGACGACAGGCCAACACGAATGAAAGAACCGAATGAGCCACAAACACTACGTATTGCTGTGCACGATTTTTCAGGACCCACCTCCCGCCAGCATTCATTGGCGAGAGATTGAGTCGCTTCTAACCCATGTCGGTGCCACCGTCGAGCCGTCGCACGGTGCGCGCTATAAGGTTTCACTTAACCGAGCCAGCGAATTTCTCCACCATCCACACCACAACAGTGACTGCTCCCGTGACCTGATCAAACAGGTACGTGAGTTTCTGGCGCATGCCGGCGTCAGCCCATCTGCGTACGAAGCCAAAAAAAATACCTAACCAGACCAGCCCTTGCGGATACCGGGCGAAATTTTCGTTGGAGCCCAGCAATTTTCTTTGGGGCAGACCAGGGTGAGGGTCATTTTTGATTCCCACAAAAGTCAAACGTAGGCATCGAAAACACCAAACATTGCCACACAGGCTGCTTCAAGCCTGATTGAAAACTTTGAAGCCAAATTGGCTTGCAGCGCGCGTATTGATTGCGTAAAAAGCTATTTAATTAGTAGTACCCAAAATCCCGGGATGTGCCGGTGTGGTTTTGCCAAGCGTCGATTCAGGGCCGACCATGCCATCCCCGGATCACACCGTCGACACTGATCTGCACACCGGTGGTTGTCATGACCGGCATTGGACGCAGCCTCCAGTTCGCCGGGAAAACTGTTCAAAATCTGCCCGGGCAATCGGTCGGCGGAAAAGATGGTCCTAGTAGGTAGGATAGCCCAAGTGCGCCAGGAAGTCCTTTTGCGCATCGATCTCGACACCTTCGGCGATGACTGACAGGCCCATGCTCCTTGCCAGGGCCACCACCCTTCTGAACACAACGCCTGGTGGTGAATTTGGCACACCGGGTGTCTTATCGAGGGTTTCACATGGCTTGAGGGTGATTCCAGGGTGCGATACTTGGGCTCACGTGGTTGAATTTCCTATCCGCTTTTCGGAGGTGGTGCCATGCTATGTCGGATACGAACGTTTGCAGCAGCCTGGCTCGCTGCGGTTGCGATGCTGGTCAGCAGCGCGGTGGCGCAGAACGATACGCTGCACGGCAATGCCGGCGAATCCCAGGCTATTTCGGAGATGAAGGCGCGGCTTCGTTCGGCCCTGAACAGCGGCAATGCTGCAGCATGCCAGCGCGAAGGCGAAAACCTGGCGCGCTACCGTCAATCTGCGGCTGGAATGGCACAGATCGACTCCGACCTGATCGCCATTCAGGCACGCCTGCAACTGATCAAGAGTGTGTACGACTATTTCCGGCAGATCCAGGAGATGAGTGCGCGCAAGGCGGTAAAGGAAGCCTACGCACTGATCAAGAGTGTGCAGGACAAACTGGTCAATGACGCAAAGCTCAATCTGGCAGCCGCACTGGTGCCGATCCCCGGCGGTCAGGTCGGCCAGATCCTGGCGGAGTTTGCCTTGGGTGCCGAGGACTTTGTCGGCAGCTATTACGATGCCCGTGGCATTGTCAACCAGGGCAATACCTTGCGCGCTCTGGACAAGATGTCACGCGCCGCTTTTGAGCAAATGCAGTTGCTGCTACCTGCCATCAGGGACGCTGAGGGTTTACGCACACGGCTGTTACAGTGTTCACAACGGTTTCAGGCTGGCATCGCCGTGGCGCAAAGCGGCAGCTCCAGCACCTCCCCCCCCGCTGCCGGTGGCAGTTTCACGGCCGAAAAAGGCGATGCCAGCGCTTGGTCACATATCCGCGTGAGCTTTGGCAACCTGACCAGTTTCAAAACCGAGGACAGCGCTGGCTGGCGCAACAATGGCACCTCGTTCAAGGGTACTGCCGGGGCCAATGACCGGGTGTCCATCAAGATCGATGTCACGGGCAAGACCGGCGTGTCTTACTTTGATTACAACACCAACGTACTGGTGAAGTCCTCGGATGGTCGCACCCTGGTGGCCGAGAAAGCGACCATTGCCAAGGACGGCGGCAACCTTTCCTACTCGGCCAATTGGGGACCAGCCGGCAATGGCGGAGAAGTCACGGTGTCGGTATCGATCCAGGGCGGCAACCCGGAATCTTTCACCTATTTTGTATCCGGCACGGTCCGTGTATCGCCAGCACCCACACCTGCGGTGGCCGTGAAACCACCCCCACCCAGCGCCCCTGCAGCGCAACCATTGCCAGCGCCTCCGGTGGCACCAACGCCCCAGGTGCCCTTCAACATCGCAGGGCCCTGGACTATCAATGGCAGACAAGTCATGGTCGAACAGAATGGCAACCAGCTGGTATTCACCAACGAATTCGGCCAACGCTCGCGTGGCCATTTCACGCGCAGCCATGTGGTGGTCGCCAGCGACTGGGAGGGAGGCTTGGAGGGTAGCATCGGGGTCGCGGTGGACGGTAACTTCTTTGGCCCCACGGAAGCGCGCGACCGCTGGGGCGCAGCACCCAACCAGATCCGATGGAAGAACGGCACGCGCTGGAGTCGCCCAGGTCGCTGAGGAGCCTGGGGGGCAGAGGGTTCTGTGCCGGTAAATGGAGGAGCCTGCGCAGCGGGCGGAAACACGGAGCAGGGCCCTCTACGCCCCACGTGCCTTAGCGACCTGAAGTTAGTGGTGGCCCTCGAAGGAGATGTGCGAGTCAATGTGGACCTTGACCGTCTTGAACACCGCCAGCTCCCAGATTGGCATGGGCAAGGCGCGTAGAGCAGGTGCGTCAATCTGGGCAAAGACACTGGCACGGCAGCCTGGCAGCTTCTGAAATGGCTTGTTGTTGAGTTGTGCCAGCAGCGGGGTGATGGTCTCATTGACCGCATCGATGCTGTCGAACTTGTAATGGCGCAAGCGCATCAAAATCCAGCGCTCCACCCCCTGCACGGCAGACTCCGCCTTGGCGTTGTCCTGCGGGTGGCGTGGCCGGGAGGGTGGCACAGCTTGAACTGATGCCCTTTCAAGCAAGAGAGGCGCTCAAAAAAGACTTCAGCGCAGCCGACATGAATGCTTTGTGGCTGCGCGGTGGATTCGTGGGTGCCTACAACGCCGTCAAGCGCTTTACCGCAAAACTACGCTGGCGTGAGACAGAACAGTTTGACCGCCTGGAGTTCGTCCCCGGCGAAGAGATGCAGGTCGATTACGGCGAGGGCGCGCCCACCCACGTGCTGGGCACCACCCGCTACCGTAAACCCCGCCTGTTCGTGGCAACGCTGCGTTACTCGCGGCGCAGCTTTCGCCGCGTGGTCTGGAAGTCCAGCCAGGAGACCTGGGCCCGGCTGCATGAGCAGGCTTGGGCGTACTTCGGCGGATCCTGCCGATATGTGGTGCTGGACAACCTCAAGGAAGGCGTGCTCAAGCCCGACATCCACGAGCCAGAACTCAACCCGGTCTATGCCGCCACGTTCAAGCATTACGGTGTCGTGGGTGACCGGCGCCCGGGTACGTGATCCCAATCGCAAAGGCACGGTCGAGAACGCCATCGGCCACACCCAGGCCACAGCCCTCAAGGGCCGACGCTTTGAGAGCATCCAGGAGCAGAACGACTTTCTGGAGCACTGGGCAGTGACTTGGGCGGCCACCCGTATCCACGGCAGTGAGCGCCGCCAGGTGCAGGCCATGTTTGAAGAAGAGAAACCCCACCTGCAAGCCTTG
>JFJP01040963.1_pt1 | contig 12278 bp, 6 predicted proteins | sample 431651 | NCBI WGS metagenome assembly JFJP01 (sample SAMN02602958, study PRJNA72255) | Microbial mat metagenome, whole genome shotgun sequencing project. | biome: fresh water; feature: sink hole; material: water; isolation source: purple microbial (photo- and chemosynthetic) mats found in... | reverse complement strand
TCAGGAGACAGATGCGTTTTACTTTTTAAACCAGATTAAAATGAGTACAACAAATCTTTCAGCCTATGACCCGGAAAGCGTTCCCGATGCAAAAAAGATGCGATTTGGAGTAGTCGTATCTGACTGGAACAGGGAAATAACATGGGCATTGCTCAATGGTGCAATTGCTACCCTGAAGAAACATGGCGCAACCGATAATAATATAGTAGTTAAACATGTGCCCGGGAGCTTTGAGCTTACTCTTGGTGCGCAGTTCCTTGCTGAATATGACGATCTGGATGCGATAATCTGCCTTGGATGCGTTATACAGGGTGAAACACCTCATTTTGACTATATCTGCCAGGGAGTTACACAGGGTATTACCCAGTTAAATATGGAGTATAATTTACCCTTTATATTTGGTGTACTTACTACACTTAATCAGCAGCAGGCAGCAGACAGAGCCGGAGGTAAACACGGCAACAAAGGTGATGAGGCAGCTGTTACAGCAATTAAAATGGCAGCACTCCAGCGTGAAATGGAATAACTCTATCTGAGTATTTTTCTAACAAATGCAACTGTGAAGTAGGACATCATAAATACTCCCATAAATCCTTCAAAACTGGCAATAATACGGCTGAACCCCATTGGGTATGTATCACCGTAACCTATTGTGAAAAAAGTAATTGCGGCGTGATAGTAGGATTGTGCAAAAATTGTAAGATTATCGGGGTTTCCTACCGATGAAACAGTTTTACCCCATCCTATCAATTCAATAACAAAATAACTCGATCCAAAAAACAGCCAGAAGAATACCACACTCAGAAGTACTCTTCCGGGTGATGTTGCATAAAGGCCAATCTTATCAAAAAGAAACCATTGAAATCCGTAGGGAATGTAACTGGTAATCTTTTTAATTCCTCCTTCTTCCTTCTGTTCTGTTAGTATGGAACTCGCCTCATATCGTTTAAACATAATGTAAGCTTCATCTTCATCTTCATACTTGCCTGTATTTCTGAAGTTTTCCTTTAATATTCTGAACTGGTCAGCCTTCTGACGTAGAGTAGTTCCTTCCTGAGTAATAATTCCTTCTTTACACTTATTATGCCTCCAGTCAATGTATAACTTCCCCAAAAGTCTCATTCCCGACATGTCGAGTGTTTTAACCTCAACCGGGAAATCATATGGTTCCAGGTCAATAATATCACGCACAATAGTATCTGAAATATCCAGAATTTCTGCTTTTGCAACTCTCAGATCGAAGTAATGATCCAGATGACAAGACTTAAGTGACAGGGAGTGAATTTTGGATTCATAAAAGGTTACATCGCCATCGCCGAATTCAGTTCGTTCAAAGCTTATGTCGGTATCCTCCATCTCCATAAGGTTGAAATTCTTAAGACCTGAACCCATCTCAGCTTTCTTGAACTGAATCTTACCTGATTTACATGAAGCACCCTCAAAGTCAACCTCACCATTACCAAATACCGAGCGGTTAAAATTTATCCTTCCCGAACCAAAGTCAACAGTTCTGAAATCAACCCTGCTGTTCCCGAATTCGGTACGTTCAAACATTATCTCACAATCACCAAAAACCGAATAATGAAAGTCAACCTTCCCTCCTGCTATCCTGGCAACCTTGAAATTGAAGCGCCCGCTATTGAAACGTGTGTTTATGAAAAGTAACTCTCCTCTGTTAAATTCAGTATTTGCAAAGCTTACTTCACCGTTACCAAACTGAATATCCTGAAAATCTTTTATACCATCTTTAATAATTGAGTTCTTAAACAAAAAGTCCCCCTCTCCGAAAACCGATCCGGTAAATTCAATATTTCCATCTCTGAAGAGTGTATTTGAGAAGATCACATTTCCCTTACCAAACACAGATCCGTTAAAGAGTACTTTACCCTTGCTTCAAAAAAAGCATTTTTAGCTGAAAATCCTGTGATCTGTACCGGCTCCTTCTTATCAAGTCCGTTATACCTCCTGTAAGATGCGAGTGAGAACTCTGAAACATAAAAATTATCCAGATTCAGATCTTTTCCCTCCTTGATCAGAGTATAAACCTGATTAATATCTACTGCCCCAAACAGCTCATTACCAACTTCTTCACCTTTTTCATCGTAAAGTGTGACAATTGCAGTTCTAGGACAAGTCCGTCCATCATCCGCAATGAATTTTACATTTTTTACTTCAATAGTATAACCGGAATACCCTGTAACCATCTGTTTATCGTATAAAGAATTAGCCAAATTATAAAAAAAATCGATAACTGAGCCTCATGCGTTATTTACCTCATGCATAATTTCTGATACGGACAATATGAACACTTTGCTCTTAAATCAGTTGTCATAATAAATGGTTCATTTATACTAAAGATCTCCGAAATTACACGTTTCAATTCCGATAAAAATTCTTCCCTCACAAGACTATAATCATCAACGAGAAGCTCAGCTTTACTTTCAGTCTTTAGCTTCAGCTTGTCCGAGAATGAGCCACCTGACATTTTTTTTATTTTGTAGATTGAAGGATAAAGTATCGTTGATTTACTGGCAGCAAAATACGCCTCACAGTATAAAAGTGTCTGAAGCCAGCCATCATAATCTTTCTTTCTGTCGTTTTCAAACAGATCAGCTATTGAGTTTGCTGTCTCTGCCACTGCACCGGTTTTGTAGTCGACAATTCTTGTCACGCCCTTTACGATATCAATTCTGTCTACCTTTCCTCCGGTTTTAATCCCGATCTCTTTTCCGTCGCAAATCGTGTTAATCCTTACACTAAAAGAATCTTCAAGATTCAAAAGAGTAAATGGAGCCAGATTCTCATCGGTATTAAGAATTTTTTTCAGATAGACTAATAATACGTCCCTTACAATTAATTCGTTTCCGTTGATAAAGCCTTCGCTGCTTTTATTGAATTCCGCACTTATCGACTCGTTTATTGTATTCTGCAACAAAATTTCATTCCATAATATACTATGTACCATCTCTTTAGAAAGCAGTTTCCCCGTGTATTCACTGTATAGTCTTCTCATAAGGTCATGCAAAATATTCCCTAACATTGCCGGATCTATATCAGCTACTACCCTGTCGGGTTCCTTTAAAAGATTGACATACTGGTAATAAAATTTCATACGGCAATTAAGCCAGGTATTAATTGCCGAGGGAGACAGAACCCTGCCATTATTATTATCCAAAAACCTTGATTTCAGTATTTTATTATGCTCCTCACTTCTAATCAAAACTTCATTCACAGTGCTCTGAGTCTTGATTTCAAAACTAAGATCGGTGAAATCGGGTTTCAGCAGATTATCGTATTTCATCTGCAGAATGAATCTGCTCATTTCACCACTTCTTAATCCTTCTGAATTAGAATTGTATGTAAATGTCACATTTTCTGCTCTTTGAAGAAGCCTGTAAAAATGATAAGCATAAACAGACTCCTGATGGTTGATCGATGGAAGTCCAAAAGCTTCGCGAAGGGTAAACGGGATAAAAGAGGAACCTGATGATACTGCAGGTAATACACCATCGTTCACTGAAAGAATTATCAGATTCCTGAAATCCAGAGCCCTTGTCTCCAGTATCCCCATAATCTGAACACCCGACAATGGTTCTCCTGAAAAAGGAACAGACTGCATACGAAGCATCCTGTCGAGGATTCTGATATATGTTTCAGCTGTAAAAGTAACATCCTCACTATTTACGATCGGATCCAGCCGGTTAATTGATATTACTATTCTGTAGATAAACTCATTCCTTATACTTCTCTGCACAGCATTATCAGCTGACTGATCCTTTAGATAAGTTTCATCAAGCGCAATTAGTGAAAGAGTATTTCTGAAATATTCCGCAAGCGAAGCGGGTGTTGAAGGCTTGATGAAAATCCCCGAAAGATGTTTGGAGCCTGAGAACCTTGAAGACGGAATCCATACCAGATTGTTTTTTGTAATTTCCTCTGCAATAATCTCATCCGACCCTTCAATAAATCCTTTCATGAGCGAATGGCGGAGTACATTAATTACTTCTTTATAACTGAAACGTATAACACCATCAGTTATTCGTGCAGTTCTCTGAAGCTCCATAAGATGTCTGACAAGCGTATAAACAAGGGTTTGTTTCAGAGGATAACCCATTGTAATATTAATATCACCTGTATCTTCAGGCAGACTTGTCAGTACCGGCATAAGAAGGTTCTCGTCGGCCAGCACAACAGCTGTATGATGAGCATTTCCCGATGTAAGATCAGGCAGTTCAGTCAGTAACTGACCAATAAGCTTCACCTGTGCCACATCTGATGATGCCTCAATAACACGACGTTTTACTTTGGGAGATGATACAGACAGCATCGTATCAAACGACCATGAAGAAGGCATATCGTTACCAAACATCTTAAGGTTCTCCTTTAAAAAGAAGCCTGCAGAATTGTGATTGCCTTCCTTAATAAATGAGTTATCATAGTCCCAGTAAAATCTTGCTTTACCAGCCCGCTTTAAACTCATCATTACAGTCTTCTCACATTCATTCAGAGCATTGAATCCAATGAAGTGAACAAGATCCCAGGTCTTTTCGCCCTTTAGAATATCATCAGAGTTTTCTGCAATTTCCCTGAAAACCATCCCTTCATAAGCAAGATTCTGATTCCTTAGAATATTTCTGAAGTCATTATAGAGATTAAAAAGAATCGACCAGAGGCTAATAAAGCCTGATTTTTCATTCGTCGGCTTTTCACGGTCAAAGTTTACCCAGAACCTTCTCAGTATCTCAACCTGAGCATCGGTTAATCCACCGAATTGCTGGTCAATATTCCTGATATCCTGCACATTACTGAATATTGAAGAAGCATCTATCAGATACTTATCAACATCATCAAAATCGCTTAGCAACATATCGCCCCAGAAATAAAACTCATCAAAACTCTCAGGGGTTTTACTTTTTTGTCGGTATATTTTAAATAGTTCGAACAGGAGAGTTTCGTTGCCAGCTACCTGAAGAGAAGAAAATGATCTGAACAACTCATTTATTGTAAGAATTGATGGAGCCCATACCGGCTTATCTATCCTGGCAGCAAGGTATTTTAGAAAGTAAAGGCCTGCCCTCCGGTTCGGAAAGACAAGACAGTGCCTGTTAAGAGTGTTTCCGTACTCAGAATGAAGTGATTTGGCTATGCTTTCGAGGAAGTATTCCATAAATAAGGCATCAGGCGTCTGGCGTCAGGCATCAGGTTAAAAATTAAATTTACCAAATTTAAGGAAAGGCTGTTACATGATCCACTATTAAGTGATTATATTTGTTTTATACCTAAAGATATTAAAATGAAACGTATTTGGTTTTTATCTGTATTAAGTGTAGTAATAACACTTAATATTTCAGGACAACAAGTTAAACCAGAATCTGATGAAGCTGAAAAGATCTTTAACCGGGCAATACAAAACGGTAAACTGGTAAATGAAGGATTTAACCGCAGCCTTAAATTTGTAAATGGATGGTTAACTCTTGCAGACCCGGCAACAGGACTTATTCCACGCAATATAAACGACAAAAACAGCAAAGACATATGGAATGCAAAGGACTGTGCTGCTGATAATTACCCGTTTATGGTATTAACGACAGCCCTTCTCGACAGAAATCTTTATGAGGGAACTATGACGGAGATGCTTAAAACGGAAAAGAGACTTACATCACGACTGGGCTCACTTCCTGATACTTATTCATTTTCAAAGAAAGGATTTGCAAATAATGATACCGTTATATCTGATATAATATTCGGATCGGCTGAGTATGTTAAGGACGGACTAATACCACTTTTCGAATGGCTTGGACCAAGTGCATGGTCGGAAAGGATGATTTCAATAGTAGATGACTGCTGGAAATATGCTCCAATGGCTACTCCGTTTGGAAATATTATCTCAGACAATACTGAAGTAAACGGAGACATGCTTCAGTCTCTCTCGCGCATATACTGGATTACAGGCGATAAAAAATATCTTGATCTGGCTGTCAGGCTTGGTGATTACTATCTTTTGGGAAACAACCATCCTACACGCAATTTCAAGGTATTGCGTCTCAGGGATCATGGCTGTGAGATAGTATCGGGATTGTGTGAGTTATATGCTGCTGTATCCCATGCAGATAAGGCTAAAAAAGAAGCTTATAAGAAGCCTTTATACGAAATGCTTGACCGGATTCTGGAAGTGGGAAGAAACAAAGATGGTCTTTTCTATAATTCTGTTGATCCTGTAAAAGGAACACCTGTTGATGCGGCAACTGCTGATAACTTTGGTTATACATTGAATGGTTTTTATACTGTTTACCTGCTTGACAAAATTGAAAAATACAGAACTCCGGTTCTGGAGGCCCTTGGTGTTCTGAATGAAAAATACAGAAATTTTGCATGGGAAGGAACCAGTCAGGACGGTTATGCAGACGCAATAGAGGGCGCTCTGAATCTATATACCAGAGAACCTGTTGCATCGGCAAAACTTTGGATCGACAGCGAAATAAAAGTAATGTGGAACAAGCAGCAACCCTCAGGAATTATTGAGGGATGGCATGGAGACGGTAATTTTGCGCGTACAACTATTATGTACTGTCTCTGGAAGACTCAGGGAACATATCTTCAGCCCTGGAGAAGTGATCTTGAGATAGGTGCAGAACAAAAAGATGGATTGCTGTACATAACTATTTATGCTGCAGAGGATTGGAAAGGCAAAATAATGTTCGACACTAAAAGACATTCTGATTTTTTGCATTTGCCGGTTGACTGGCCGAGAATCAATCAGTTCCCGGAATATTTCACTGTGGAGAAAGGGAAAACCTATAGCATAAAACCCGATGACAGTAAAGTTGAAATGTTTGTTTCAGGGGAAGATATGAAAAATGGGTTTCAGATAAGTGTCAAAGGCGGGAATACGGTTAAGTTGATAGTAAATCCTTTTACCGCAGAGTCCCGATAGCCATCGGGACGCGGAGATAGGAAATGAGAGCCGCAGAGGAATTTGTAAATGATTAGCTCAGCGGAACTCTGCTTTTTCTCTGCGTATCTCTGCGTTAAAAAATCAGCTTCAATCGTCAAGTTACTTTTATCTTTTTACTTTTGTCTTTTGTCTTGATAGAGCTTTCCCTGCCAGGTATCCAGTTCCTCCATGCGTTTTTCAATAAGACTGACAATCTGATCGGTGCGTTTTTTGCCCCACCCCTCACCTGTCAGAAACCGTGGAGGAGCTTCGCCGGTAAAACGCTCAACTACAATAGCAGGATTTAGTCTTTCAAGAAACCGTATGAAGAATTCAAGATACTCATCCCATCCAAACAGCTGAAATTCTGAAGGATTAAGCTGGAACTCCTTCTCCATTGCAGTACCTTTAATTATCTGAAGCTGATGGAACTTAACTGTTTTAAGCGGCAGCTGCGAAATAATATCTGACTGATTAAGCATCTCTTCTCTTGTTTCTCCAGGCAATCCGAATATAAAATGTGCACCGGTATTTATACCGAGTGAAGCTGTTTTCTCGACAGCATCAACTGCCTCTTCAAAAGAATGGCCCCGGTTTATCCTTTTCAGTGTCTTGTTGTAACACGATTCTATTCCGTACTCTACAGCAACATAGCTTCGTGAAGAGAGCTCTTTTATGAGTGCTAACTTTTCATCATCGATACAATCGGGTCTGGTTCCGATAATCAGTCCTATAACATCAGGAAAGTTCAATGCCTCTTCATAAAGTTTTCTGAGAGTTTCAACAGGAGCATAGGTATTTGAAAAAGCCTGGAAATAAGCAAGATATGATACAGCTTCACTGTACCTCCATTTATGAAACTCTATACCCTCTTTAATCTGTTGTGAGACAGATTTCTCAGGCAGGCAATATGAAGGATTGAAAGCATCATTATTGCAATAGGTACACCCCCCTGAACCTCTTGAGCCATCGCGGTTTGGACAGGTAAATCCGGCATCGATTGAGACCTTCTGAACCCTGGCTCCATAGATACTTCTGAAATAGTTTGAATATGCATTGAATCTGCGTTCATGCCCCCATGGAAAAATCCTGATTTCTTTGTTTATTACTGACATTTAAGCAGATACTATTTTGTTTTTATCGACGTACCAGATAAAGGCTTCAGTGTTAGTATACCCCATATCGATTATTAAACGACGATATTGTTCAACTTGTTCAATATAGCGATCATTCTCCTCTCCGAATTTAAAATCGATTATTGTTGTTTTTCCATCCTTAAAAATCACCCTGTCGGGTCTCCTGGTGTCTCCTGTTTTTAAGAGTATACCTGCTTCATTCATAACCTCATTTCCAGGCTTAAACCATTCTGAAACCTCCGGGGTATTTATCAGCGACAGTATCCTTTTCTCAAGATCACCTGACTCTTCCTCAGGTAATTTTCCATCTATAACAAGCTTCCTTACTGCAAGTTGGATATCATCCTGAGTATTTATGCCTTCAAAAACTTCATGCATCAATTTGCCATAATTAATCTTTTTCCTCAGATCAGCATCGTCGCCTGAAAAGTAATTCTCACCATGCAGTTTAAGTTTCAGCGATTCCATCTTCTGACTCACATGATAGTCCCTCGAAGAAATATTAACCTGATTAATATTTACCTTTTTATTCTCTGCTATCGCGCCAAATTCAAAAACACCTTTTCCAGCATCAAAATATTTTGATAATGGCATAACAGAATCGTGTTCGCCGTTAACTGCACAAACAGCGTTTTTCAGAATCCCGGCTACTGTACTATCCGACCTTGGATTATTAACAGAGAATCCATAGATAACGTCTATTGCCCTTGTCAGAGCCACATATAAAAGGTTGATATTGTCGAGATATACAGATTGCTTTTCCTCTTTGAAAGAATCACTGAAAATTGTTCCGGTCAGATCCTTTCCGTATTTAACGGGAAGTACTCCTAACTCACTGAAAGGTGGTTCTGAAGTGGTTACCCACAAAACAGGCTGATTTGAAGCCATATGATCGAGATTCCACGAAAGGAAAGGAAGAACTACCACCTTAAACTCAAGACCCTTTGATTTATGAATGGTAAGTATGCGCATAGCTTCCTGGTTTGATGGCAGGACAACTGATTTCTTTATACCGGTAGTTTCCCACCAATCGAGAAAAGAATGAAAGTCGGAGTTCCCGCTTCCTGAAAAACTTACTACATAGTCCTGAAAAGTATTCAGATAGGCTACATTCCAGGAATAATCGCCCAGATGAAAAAATCCAATAATATTTTCAACAGCCTCAAAAAGAGACATTTGCTTTATTTTTTCAAGAGTTAAAATATAATCTTCAGGAAAAAATCTTCTCGAATCCTCTATCAGACTATTACTTACAAGAGGAGCCTCATCAGCACCTTCTGCACCTTTTGCCAGCAGATATAATCGCAGCATTGCAGCTCTGCTGATCATGTCTGAAGGATCATCCGCAACAGTTAAAACCGAAATTATGAAGTTAATGACATGAGAATTGGATAGCAGTAATGAATCATTGGAAACAACACTGAAATTATACAGATCTTTATCTCCGGATGACAGATTATTTGAGTAGTTGATTATTGTTTTGAGAACCCTTGCCCCCTCTTTTCCATCCCTAACAATAATGCCTATGTCTGATGCACCATAGCCCTTATCCTGCAGTGTTCTGATAATATCGGGAAGTCGTTCAAGAACAGTCTCCTGCCACTCCTTTTCCCTGTCATTCTCAATGAATTCAAGCCTTACATATCCACCAGGCTTTTTACCCGGATCAATCTGAACCGCCTCTGAATAAAGATCTGCAAAACTTACACTGAGGTTATCTTCAGAAAGGGCATTGTCAACCTGTCCGGGAATTACCGTAAACAGGGAATTATTGAAACTGATTATGTTAGAACAGCTTCTCCAGTTTGTGGTTAATGGTTTGCTCAGAAACCTGTTATTATCAACCTGACTGTTAAGCACACGTCCAAGGATCTGCCAGTCGCTGTTTCTCCATCTGTAAATTGATTGCTTGACATCGCCAACCACAAGATTATCAAAACCTTCAGCCATACTGTTTTCTATCAGCGGTCTGAAATTATTCCATTGAATAATTGAAGTGTCCTGGAACTCATCAATCATAAAGTTCTCAAACCTGTTCCCTACCTTCTCGTAAATGAAGGGAGACTGATCGCCTTTTGTTATCAGATTAAGGACATCACCTGCATCTGACAGAAGAAAACTGTTTTCAGAAGTTGTTATACTGTGTACATAATACAATACATCTGAAAGGATACCCAGAGCATAGACGTTTGCCAGGACAACAGTGGCAGTATTATAGTTAATTATGTTTTCATCATAGTAGCTGACTGCTTCCCTTACAATCTTTTCCAGGCCATCTCCTATTGCATCCTGAAGTTGAGGTGCCATCTTACCTGTTGACCAGCGCGGCGGATCTTTCATAACCTCCCTGATGTAGCTGTTTGGTTCTATCACCCTCCCTCCGGCAGTCAGTCTAATGAAACGGGGAACTCCCTGCCCCTTTCTGTAGAACATATCGTCGGTTAGCTCAAACGTTGAATAGAGTGTCAGAGCAAGTTTCCCGTATTCGGTAAGTTTCTTCTCGAATGTGGAAGAGACTGCTTTAATTTTTTCAATATAATCGAGCAGGAACTGTTTGTTTTCCAGATTTGATCTTTCGCTTTCAGAAAGGATCTTGAATTTCTCCCTGAATAATTCGTCTGCCAGTTTTGTTATACCGTTCTTCAGGTTCCAGCTTTTCTCCTCATCAATATTAGACATTGCATAGCTGGTTAACCACTTCTTCAGCTGCGGATTATCTTTGGCTGAATCAATCATTTCATCAATTGCGGCTGATAGTATTACACTGTGATCGAGTTCAATATTAAATCCTGAATGCAGTCCGGCTTCCCTCGCAAAAGCTCTTAGAATTTTCTGAAAGAAACTATCTATTGTTGATACTGAGAATCTCGAGTAGTCGTGAAGAATTGAATTAAGAATTGCCTTAGCTTCATTTCTGATCCACTCCTCACTTTTACCTGTTTCGGCAATCAGTGAAGGAAGGTATTCTGATTTTTCTCCTGCTGAGAGCTTATGAAGGTTATCAAGTATCCTTGATTTCATCTCAGCGGTGGCTTTATTTGTAAAAGTAACCGCAAGAATCTTCCGGTAGTTAAATCTCGATTTAAAAAGTGCAGAAAGGTAAATACCTGTCAGTGTGAATGTTTTTCCCGATCCCGCAGAAGCGCTGTATATGGTTAGTGTACCTTTTCCCATGGCTTAAAGTTACAGATTTTTTGCCCCCAAACCCCCTAAAGGGGGCTTAACTTTTACTATATTTGCGGGGTGAAAAAAAAGGTTGTCATAGGGCTTTCAGGAGGTGTGGATTCAAGCGTTGCAGCATGGGTGCTCAAAGATCAGGGTTATGAGGTTATCGGGCTGTTTATGAAGAACTGGCACGATACAACAGGACTGCTTCAGAGCGATTGTCACTGGGAAGATGACCTTATGTTTGCGGAGATGGTGGCTAAGAAGCTTGGCATACCATTTCATCAGGTAGATCTTAGTGAACCATACCGTCAGAGGGTAGTCGACTATATGTTTTCTGAATATGAAAAAGGGAGAACCCCAAATCCCGATGTATTGTGCAACAGAGAGATAAAATTTGATTCATTTGCTGAGGAAGCCAGAAAACTCGGAGGCGACTTTGTTGCTACCGGACACTATTGCAGGAAGGAGACAATAAGTGTTAATGGCACACTTATTCACAGGTTACTTGCAGGAAAGGATGATAATAAGGATCAGAGCTATTTCCTTTGTCAGGTCAGCCAGGAACAACTTTCCACTGCCCTGTTTCCTGTTGGCGATCTTAAAAAACCTCAGGTAAGGGAGATTGCGGAAAAACTCGGACTGGCTACGGCTCAGCGTAAAGACTCCCAGGGGATCTGCTTTGTTGGAAAGGTGCATCTGCCAACTTTCCTGCAACAGAAACTTGAGGCGAAAAAGGGGGATATTGTGGAAATTGTTGAAAACCCTCTTTCGCTAAAGCTTCAGAGGGCGAAGGTTGAAAAGGTTGAAGGGGTTGAAGGGGTTGAAAAGGTTGAAAAGGTTGAAGGGGTTGAAGGGGTTGAAGAGTTTAAAATGCCTGATAATGAAGCAAGTAATGATTTATTGGCTACACTGACAGAACCAAATGAATATCATCATTCAGATGGCATTGTTATCGGACAACACAATGGTGCTCACTTTTTTACGATTGGTCAGAGGAAGGGGATGAATGTCGGAGGACATAAGGAGGCTTTGTTTGTAAT
>JFJP01030749.1_pt1 | contig 12278 bp, 10 predicted proteins | sample 431651 | NCBI WGS metagenome assembly JFJP01 (sample SAMN02602958, study PRJNA72255) | Microbial mat metagenome, whole genome shotgun sequencing project. | biome: fresh water; feature: sink hole; material: water; isolation source: purple microbial (photo- and chemosynthetic) mats found in... | reverse complement strand
TTTATCGATTTTTTGGAGCGGTAGTTCAGTTGGTTAGAATATCGGCCTGTCACGCCGAGGGTCGCGGGTTCGAGTCCCGTCCGCTCCGCCACATTCCCAGGGTGTCGTTCAGACACCCTTTTTTGTGTGTGTTTGCCGCATCCTTCGAATGCCGGTTTCTTTCTCTGATCCCATCTGCAGCGAGTCATTTGCCATGCTACAAAAAATCCGTGATCGCGCCAGAGGCTGGTTCGCTTACACCATCGTTGGCCTGTTAACTATCCCCTTTGCGATATGGGGCATCGAATCCTACTTTGAGGGTGGCGGACCGATGGACGCCGCACTCGTCGGCGACAGTAAAATTTCCTTGCAGGACTATCAGCGCGCCTATCAGCAACAACGGCAACGCTTGCAGGCCATGCTGGGCAATAACCTGGACGCCGCGCTGCTGGAAGGACCCCAGTTAAAGCAGGATGTCTTGCGGCAGTTGATCGATGAGCAGGTGTTGATGCAACTGGTCGGCGATCAGGGTTTGCGCATCAGCAACCCGCAGTTGCGCGAGGCGCTGCTGGCGTTACCGATTTTCCAGGAGAGCGGCGGATTTAACAAGGAGTTGTACGAACGGTTGTTGCGCAATCAGGGCTATACCGCGGCGCTGTTTGAAGAAGGGTTGCGGCAATCGCTGGCCACGGAACAGTTGCGGGATGGCGTAACCGCTTCGGCACTGACCACCCAGGCGGAACTGGAACAGTGGATCGCGCTGCTCAAGCAGCAACGGGACGTGTATTTTCTGAAGCTGCCACTGGCGCAGTCTGTCGCCAAGGCGCAGGTGGAGGATGCGGCGATCCAGGACTACTTTGCGAAAAATCCGGCGCGTTTCGTCAATCCTGAACAGGTGCAAGTGCAGTTTATCGAATTGAAACTGTCCAGTATCGCTGACCCGATCACTATCGGCGAGGACGAGTTGAAGGCGGCTTACGAGGCGCAACTCGATAAATATGGTCGACCGGAAGAGCGTTCCGCGTCGCATATTCTGGTGAAATTGCCCCTGGGCGCGGCTCCGGCGGAAGTGGAACTGGCGCAGGCGAAAGCGCAGCAAATCGCCAGTGAGATTCGCTCTGGCACCAAAACCTTTGATCAGGCCTTGCAGGAAGTCAAAGCCCATGCCTCTGGGCAGGTGGAAGGCGGCGAACTGGGCGTGATTAGCAAAGGCATGTTCGACAGTCCGGCGCTGGAGAATGCGCTGTATGCGCTGGAAAAGTCGGGGGATGTCAGTGAACCGGTGCGGATGCCGTCCGGGTTCCATGTGGTGCGTCTGGACACGCTCACACCGTCCCAGGTCAAGCCGTTCGAGGAGGTCCGCGAGAGCATCGCCCAAGAATTGCGCCAGCAACAGGCGGAAAACCGCTTCTATGAAATTACCCAGACCCTGGCCAATTTGGGCTACGAACATCCCGACAATCTGGAACCGGCGGCCAAAGCGCTGGCAGTAACGATTCAGGAGAGTGGCTGGTTCAGTCGCCAAAGTGGCGAGGGCATTGCCCAGCAACCGAAGATCGTGGATAGCGCCTTCAGCGAGGATGTGTTCAAGCGCGGTTTGAACAGTGAGCCGCTCGAACTGGAGCCTGGACATGTCGTCATGCTCCGCGTCAAGGAACATAAAGAGGCCACCCCGCGCACTCTTGAGGAATCCCGCGAGGAGATCGTCGGGATTTTGCGCGAGCAACAAGCCCGCGAGGCGCTGGCCAAGGATTTGGAAACGCTGAAAGCCCGGGCGGCGAAGGGCGAGCATCTGCAAGTCCTCGCCGGGGAATTTGGCGGCGAGTTCAAAAACGCCGGGTTGGTGGGCCGCGATGCAAAATCGCTGGATAACGCGGTGTTGACTGCTGCGTTCCGCCTGCAGCAACCGGAAGAGGGAAAGGTTGCACTGGGTTCAACTGCGCTGGCCAATGGCGATCAAGTCGTGCTGGTGGTGGCGCGGGTGGTGCCGGGGCAGAAGGATGCGCTGTCCGAGGATGAACGCAAGGCGTTGGTGCAACAACTGACCCAGCAGATCGGCTCCGGGCAGTTTGCCGGGTTGCTGGATAGTGTGCGGGTCAAAACCAAAGTGGTGATGTACAGCGACCGGTTGTAGGCATATCACGTTCCTGAATCGCCTTTGGAGTCGCCGCTTCGAACCACCCCGGCGCTGTGCGTCACCCCTCCTTTTCCAAGGAGGGGAATTCCACAACGCCCCCTGGCCCTCTGGGAGCGAGGCAGGGGGTGAGGGCGTTTACTCCATCGCCCCCAGCGCGACGGTATTGAACCCGCCGTCCACATACAAAATTTCCCCGGTAATGCCGGACGCCAGGTCGGAACACAGGAAGGCGGCGGCATTGCCAACTTCTTCGATGGTGACGCACTTGCGCATCGGCGCGGTGTGCTCAAAGGTATCCAGCATCTTGCGGAAATTTTTGATGCCGGATGCAGCCAGAGTGCGGATGGGTCCGGCGGAAATGGCGTTGACCCGCGTGCCTTCCGGCCCCAAAGCTTGCGCCAGGTAGCGAACATTAGCGTCCAGACTGGCCTTGGCTAATCCCATCACGTTGTAATTCGGCACCGACCGCACTCCGCCCAGATAGGTCATGGTGATCGGGCGGCGAAGCTGTAGGAACTGATGTCGTGGGCGATGCGGAAATTTTCCCGGCTGATGCCCTCCAGAAAGTCGCCTTCCAGCGCCTCACGCGGCGCGTAGGCCACCGAATGCACCAGAATATCCAGCCCATCCCAGTGCTGCTGAAGTCCCTCGAACACCGCTTCAATATCCGCGTCATTGGCCACTTCACAGGGCAAGGTGATGGCACTGCCCAGTTCGGCGGCGATCTTCGCGACGCGGGGTTGCAGTTTGTCGTTCTGGTAGGTAAAAGCCAGTTCAGCGCCTTCGCGATGCATGGCCTGAGCGATGCCCCAGGCAATGGAACGGTTGCTGGCGACTCCGGTAATCAAGGCGCGTTTGCCGGCGAGAAAGCCCATAATGAAACTCCTGTTGGGTGTAGGTATCGTTTTAACGGGTGATTTAAGTTGCTAACTGCGAACTGTAAAGGATAGGGCATGAATCGCGCAAAATTCCGTTGTTTGCACGGGCTGGCCGCTGGCCTGGTGCTGTTGAGTAGTGGGTTGTCGATAACCGTCGCGCTGGGCGAACCGGTTCATGGCATTGCGCTGCATGGTCAGCCGAAGTACAGCCCGGACTTCAAGCATTTCGAGTACGTCAATCCTGACGCCCCCAAGGGCGGCGAGGCACGTTTTGCCGCCATCGGCAGTTTCGATACATTCAACCCCTTCAACATCAAGGGGCAGGCGGCGGCGGGCATTGGTCAGTTGTTTGAAAGTCTGTTGACCAGCAGCGCCGATGAGCCGTTCAGTGAATATGGCTTGATCGCAGAGAGCGTGGACATTCCGGCGGATCGGGGTTCAGTGACGTTCACCTTGCGGCCACAGGCAAAATTTCACGATGGCCGCCCCATCACCGCCGATGATGTGCTGTTTTCCTTTGAGATATTGAAAAGCAAGGGCAGTCCGGCCTTCCGGTTCTATTACACCAATATTGCCAGCGCCGAGCGGCTGGATGAGCGGCGGGTGAAATTCACTTTCGCGCCCGGCGAGAATCGAGAGTTGCCGCTGATTGTCGGCCAAATGCCCGTGCTGTCGAAACAGTACTGGCAGGATCGGGATTTTGCAGCGACCACGCTGGATAGTCCGGTGGGCAGCGGCCCGTACCGGATTGAGCGCTTTGAGGCGGGGCGCTTTATTGCTTACGCCCGTGATGCCGAGTACTGGGGTAAGGATTTGCCGGTTAATCGGGGTCAGCACAATATCGACCGGCTGGTCTATGACTACTACCGGGATGGCAACGTGGCCCTGGAGGCGTTTAAAGCCGCTGCTTACGATTTGCGGATAGAGAACAATTCCAAGTTGTGGGCGACCGGTTACGATTTCCCGGCACTCAGTCAGGGATGGGTCAGTAAGGTCACGTTCCCCCGGCAGTTACCGGCGGGGATGCAGGGCTTTACTTTTAATTTGCGCCGCCCGCTGTTCCAGAATCCCAAGGTGCGTCAGGCGCTGGCCTACGCTTTCGACTTTGAATGGAGCAATCGCAACCTGTTTTATGGCCAGTACCAGCGGACCCGCAGCTATTTTGACAATTCCGAACTGGCGGCGCGGGGATTGCCTTCGCCGGAGGAACTGGCACTGCTAGAGCCGTTGCGCAAGGATTTGCCGCCTGAAGTGTTCACCGTGGACTATCAGCCGCCGGTGGCCAATGATGACGGGCAATTGCGGGCGAATTTTAAGAAAGCGCTGGAACTGTTGAAAGAGGCCGGGTGGACCTTCCGAGATCGCAAACTGGTCAATGCCCAGGGTGAACCGTTCCGCTTTGAACTGTTGATCGACGAGCCGACCTGGGAGCGGATTGGGTTGCCATTTGCCCGCAATCTGGAGCGACTGGGGATTGAGATGACGGTGCGGAGCGTGGATTCGGCCCAGTACGAAAACCGAACCCGCTCTTTCGATTTCGACATGATTGTGAATGTCTGGGGTCAATCCTTATCGCCGGGCAATGAACAGCGGGAATTCTGGAGCAGCGCTTCTGCCGATCAGCCGGGTAGCCGCAATCTAGCCGGGTTGAAGAATCCAGCCGTCGATGCGCTGGTCGAGCAACTGATTGCCGCGCCGGACCGGACTACGCTGGTGACGCGGGTGCGGGCACTGGATCGGGCGCTGCAATGGAATTTCCTGGTCATTCCGCACTGGCATATTGCTTATGACCGCCTGGCGTTGTGGAACAAGTTCGGCTATCCGTCGGTAACGCCATTGCAGGGCGTGCAGTTGAACGCTTGGTGGATTGATCCGGTGAAAGCGGCGGCGCTGAGTCAGCGGGGATCGAGTTCGGAAAAGGCTAATCAGAACACCCTTCTTCCCGATGTACGGCGCTGAACACTGGCTATTGAGGAGGATGGCATGGGGACTGATTTGAATAACCCGCATGATCGGTTTTTCAAGGCAGCGTTCGGACGCACCGACGTCGCCGCCGAGTTTCTGGAACGCTATCTGCCGCCGGAGGTCGCCACGGCGCTGAACTGGGCCACACTGCGTCCGGAGAAGGACACCTTTCTGGATCCGCAATTGACCCAGCATCCCACCGATTTGCTGTACGCGGTCAATCTCCGGGACAAAGGCAAACCGGCCTATATCCATCTGCTGTTTGAACACAAGAGCTATGTCGAATGGCGGATCAACCTGGACGGTTTGCGGTATCGGGTGCGGATTTGGGAACAATGGCTGAAGGACGGGAACAGCGGGCGGTTGCCGGTGATTATTCCGGTGGTGTTCTATCATGGCGCGAACCGCTGGACCGCCAAGCGGCAATTTGCCGACACGGTGGCGGTGGTTCCCGGTTGCCAGCGGTATGTGCCGAGCTGCGAATATCATCTGGTCGATCTGAGCAACTATGCGGACGAGGCGCTGCGCGGGGCGGTGATCCTGCAGGTGACGCTGTTAACGTTCAAATACATTTTCCGGGAGGAACTGAGTGCGCGATTGCCGGGGATATTGGCGTTGTTGCGGGATCTGGAGCGGGGATCGAGCGGTCTGGATTTTATCCGGTCGTTGCTGCGGTATCTGGCGCAGGCGGCGGGGACAGACCGGTTAAGTGAAACCAGTCTGCGTCAAGCGGTGACGCAGGCGTTGAGTGGAGACGATGAAACCATGATGACGATTGCAGACCAATGGGTACAGCAAGGTTGGGAAAAGGGCTGGCAGGAGGGTCAAGAGAAGGGCTTGAATTCGGAACGGCAGTTGGTGCTGCGCATGGTGCGTAAAAGGTTCGGCCCGGCGGCGATGGAGCAGAGCCGGGCGCTGCTGGAGACCATTACTGAATCGACGGTGCTGGAGGATCTAGGCGAGGGAATACTCGATTGCGCGGATGGCGCGGCCTGGCTGGCGATGCTGGCCCGGCAAGCGCGCTGATTCCTCTGCGATTCCGGTATCCAGCGAGTCCTGGCGGGCGCTGGATTCCGGGAACGGCGACAAGCAGCAGGCTTCCCAACAAATTAAAGCGCTCTTGAAATCAGGGGCCTATCGCCATCCACCAGCCAAGTCCTGAAAATCTGATGAATCCCCAGCCCTTCCCCACTTATCTCCAGCAGTTATCCGCCGCGCTGAAAGCCGGTAACGCTACTGAGCACACGCATCGCCCGGCGTTGAAGGCACTGGTGGAGGCGCTGGACGGTACGATCACCGCCACTAATGAACCGAAGCGGATCGCCTGCGGTGCGCCGGATTACATTGTGGCGCGGGGCGAGTTGCCGCTGGGCTATATCGAAGCCAAGGATGTCGGGATTGATCTGGATACGGTGGAAAACAGTGACCAGTTACAGCGTTATCGGGCCAGCCTGGCGAATCTGCTGCTGACTGACTATCTGGAATTTCGCTGGTATGTGGGCGGGGAACGGCGGTTGACGGCACGATTGGCCGCTGCGCCTTCGTCCAAGGGGCTGGTTCAGCCGCTGAAAGCCACGCCTGCCGCTCTTGAATCCGTGGCTGAATTGTTCACCCAATTCCTCACGGCGACGGTGCCGACCATTGCCACGCCCCGCGAGTTGGCGTTGCGGCTGGCGGCGCAGGCGCGGTTGTTGCGCGGGTTGATTCAGCAGGCGCTGGCCGAGGAAGCTGCCGACGGTTCGCTGCACGGGCAATTACAGGCCATTCAGGCGGTGTTGTTGCCGCAGTTGACCGTGGAGCAGTTCAGCGACCTGTACGCCCAGACGCTGTGCTACGGGCTATTCACCGCCCGCTGCCACGCCAAAGCCGGTACGCATTTTACCCGCCAGCACGCGGCTTACGATCTGCCGAAGACCCATCCGTTCCTGCGCACGTTGTTCAACCACATCGCCGGGCCGGAGCTGAATGAGGATATCGCCTGGGCGGTGGATGAGGCGGCGGAATTGTTGGCGCGGTCGGATATGGCGGCGATTCTGCAGAATTTCGGCCAGCGCACCCGCCAGGAAGATCCGGTTGTCCATTTCTATGAAACCTTTCTGGCGGCATACGACCCGGCGTTGCGGGATACGCGGGGCGTGTATTACACCCCGGAGCCGGTGGTGTCCTGGCTGGTGCGCAGCGTGGATACAGTTTTGAAACAGACGTTTAGCCTGCCGCTGGGTCTGGCCGACGCCAGCAAAATGACCGTCCAGGAGGGCGAGCAGACCGTATCAACCCATCGGGTGCAGATTCTCGACCCGGCCACCGGCACTGGTACGTTTCTCTATGCAGTGATCGAGCAGATTCACGCGGCGTTCGCGGACAATCAGGGGCTATGGTCGGGCTATGTGCGTGAGCATCTGTTGCCGCGCCTGTATGGCTTTGAATTGCTGATGGCCCCGTACACTGTGGCGCATTTGAAGCTGGGCCTGCTGCTGCGGGACACCGGCTATGACTTCGCGGGCGATGACCGGCTGCGGGTCTATCTGACTAACACGCTGGAACAACCGCGTGAGTTGACCCATCTGCCGCTGTTCGGGGAGTGGCTGGTCAAGGAAGCGCGCCAGGCGGCCTATGTGAAGCAGAACGCCCCGATTATGGTCGTGCTGGGCAATCCGCCCTATTCCGGGCATTCCGCTAATCAGGGCGAATGGATCGCTGGACTGTTGCGCGGACTCGATGGCGTCAACGGGCAGCGCACCGGCAGCTATTTCATGGTCGATGGGCAACCGCTCAACGAACGTAACCCCAAATGGCTGAATGATGATTACGTCAAATTCATCCGCTTCGCCCAATGGCGGATTGAGCAAACTGGCTACGGCGTGCTGGCGGTCATCACCAATCACGGGTATCTCGACAATCCGACCTTTCGGGGAATGCGGCGCAGCCTGATGGAAACGTTCGACGACCTGTATCTGCTGGATTTGCACGGCAACAGCAAAAAGAAGGAAAAAGCCCCGGACGGCGGCAAGGATGAAAATGTGTTTGATATTCAACAAGGCGTTGCGATGGGACTATTCATCCGCGCCCATCGCCCTGTGGAAGGTGGGTCGGGGGTGAAGGCGGAGTGCCGGGTGTATCACGCCGAATTATGGGGCGAACGGGAAGGCAAATATCAGTGGTTATTAGAGAAAGAGATCAGCAATTCATCCCGCAGGATGTGAACCTGCTCGGTGAGTATGAACAGGGTTGGAAGATCAACGAAATCATGCCCGTGAATAGTGTCGGCATTGTCACCGCCCGTGATGATTTAACTATTCATTGGAGCAAAGAAGAAGTCTGGGAAACGGTCAAAAATTTTGCATCTTTACCCGTAGAAGAAGCACGGGAAAAATATCAACTGAGTAAAGATGCTCGCGATTGGAAAGTTCATTTAGCCCAAGACGATTTGAAATCAGGCAAGGGTTTATCAAAAGATCACATCGCGCCTATTCTCTATCGGCCTTTTGATGTTCGCTATACCTATTATACTGGGAAAACGCGGGGATTTATCTGTATGCCGCGCCCGGAAGTGATGAAACATATATTATCAGATAAAAATCTTGGATTTATTGCCACTCGTACAACAAAAGATCAATGGGATTGTCTGGCTACAAGGAATATTTGTGGACATAAATCATGTGCGGCTTACGATATTAATACTGTTTTTCCAATTTATTTATATGACATTACAGGGAAAGTATGCAGCTTTATTTCTGAATTTGTAACTGCTCTTGAAAAAATCATGGAACTGGCTTTCATTCCTGACAGCCAAGGCGATCTGCAAACCGCTATCGGCCCCGAAGACATTTTTCACTACGCCTACGCCATCTTCCATTCCCCGACCTACCGCAGTCGTTACGCCGCCTTCCTTAAAATCGACTTCCCACGCCTGCCGCTGACTTCCAATCAAACCTTATTCCGGCAACTGATGCGCCAACCATCGCCAGTTATCCCGTTGCCGGAACGAATCAGGTGGATGCCGTTCGCTATGCCGAACCGACTGATACCACGCCGGGGCGAGTGTGGATTAACGCCGGCCAATACTTCCAAGGTATTCCCCCGGATGTCTGGAATGTTCACATCGGCGGCTATCAGGTGCTGGCTAAATGGCTGAAAGATCGCAAGGGGCGCGTGCTGAATTTCGATGATCTGATGCACTATCAGCGCATCGCCGCCGCACTTCAGCGGACTTTGCAAATTCAACAAGACATTGATGAGGCCATTGGGGAATGGCCGATGCGGTGAAGAAAATTTCCGACCAAGATAGGAGATAAAAAATGGGCGCTATTCAACTTAATCCTGCATTTGTTGACGTTCTACAACCTTTAGGCATGAATGCCGGTAATTTTTTCCTGGCCGCCAGTCTTTATCATGCGCAAAAAATCAGTTTTGCGGCGGCTGCTGCCTTAGCGAACCTGGAATTTGAAGAATTTCATTATCGGCTCCGGGAGCATTTTGGGTATGGTTTCCGATTGGAAGATGACATGGTATTAGAGGATATAACTGTTGTTAAACAGTTGGCGGGGCGATCATGACAAAGTTGGTTGTCAATGCCAGTCCACTAATTTTTATTTCTAAAATTGATAGTCTGTCGCTGTTTGCCGAATGTTTCACTGAACCGCGCTTTCGCGTCTTGTACCGGCCAGGCTTGCATGGCAATACCCTCAGATTAACTAGTTATACAACGAGTTTAATATCTATCTCGGCGCTTCGTAAACAGTGCTATAGCAGTCCTACACCAGTTATGGAAAATCCCCTCCTTGGATAAGGAGGGGTGGCGCGTCAGCGCCGGGGTGGTTCGAAGCGGCGATTCCATAACTCGTTTAGGATCGCTATATCTACCGTTGGCGCACAGAGGCGTAATGACTAATATAGCGCTGTATCCTTCCCACCCAACGCCAACATCGACTCAATAACCTCATGTATGCCTACTTCCTTGCTCGGCATCATCGCCATCAATTTCGTCATTGTGCAAATCGCGCCCGGTGGGCCGGTGGAACAGTTGCTGGCGCAACTCCGGCATACCGCTGTTTCCGCAACTGCCCGCGTGGGTGGTGGGGAAGGCGTAGAAGCCGGACGGGGCGCAGCCGCATCAGGCAGCGGGAATACGGGCGCGAGTGCTTATCGCGGCGCACAGGGTCTGGATCCCACGTTCATCGCGGAATTGAACCGCCAGTTTGGCTTCGATCAGCCCGCCTATATCCGCTTCGGGCGAATGATCGGCGATTACCTGACCTTTGATCTTGGTAAAAGCTATTTCCGTGACCGAGCCGTGCTGGATCTGGTCGTGGACAAGTTGCCGGTCTCTATCTCGCTCGGCGTGTGGACTACCCTGCTGATTTATATGATTTCGATTCCGCTGGGTATTGCAAAAGCGGTGCGCGATGGCTCTCGCTTCGATGTACTGAGCAGCGCGGCGGTCATCATCGGTTACGCCATTCCCGCGCGCTATCTCGACTGGTTCCCATTGCGGGGATTGACTTCGGACAACTGGGCGGATTTGAGTTGGCCAGCGCGCATTCTGGATTATTTCTGGCATCTGGCGCTGCCGGTAACCGCGATGGTCATCGGCGGGTTTGCCTCGCTGACCATGCTGACCAAAAATGCTTTCCTCGACGAGATCAACAAGCAATATGTCGTCACGGCCCGCGCCAAGGGTCTCAGCGAGCATCAGGTGCTGTACGGCCATGTGTTCCGCAACGCCATGCTGCTGGTCATCGCCGGTTTTCCCGCAACCCTGGTCGGCATGTTGTTTACCGGGTCGCTGCTGATCGAAGTGATCTTTTCGCTGGACGGGCTGGGCTTGCTGGGGTTTGAGGCCGTCGTGAAGCGGGACTATCCGGTGATGTTTGGAACACTATATGTGTTCAGCCTGATCGGCCTGTTGCTGAATCTGGTCAGCGATATGACCTATCACCTGATTGATCCACGGATTGATTTCTCGGCGCGGACGGGATGATGTCGATCACGCAAGCCGTAGCGCCGTGCATTTCCCAGTGCAGGTCGAAATCGTACAGCTTCATGCCGTAGCGTGGCCGGACTGCGGTTGCCCGTGCATAAGCAGGACGCGGGTCCAGGCGCAGAATCTGGGTAATCAATTCCCGCAAATCGCCATTGGGCCAGGCCGCGCAAAACCGCTCTGCTGACGGACTGAATTCAACATTCAGCATCGCCTCCGGTGCCTCCGGGGCAAAGCCGCCCGTGGCGTCGGAAAGATGGTCGGAGTAGGGCAAATAAGGCTTGATGTCCAGCACCGGCGTCCCGTCCAGCAAATCCACGCCGCTTAAATGCAGCATCACCCGGCCCTGCGCAATCTCCACCCGCTCCAGCCGCACTGCTGACAGGCCAATCGGATTAGGCCGGAAGGGGGAACGTGTGGCAAATACACCCAGCCGCTGATTGCCGCCAAGACGCGGGGGCCGCACCGTCGGTTGCCATTGTCCCGCCGGTATCCCATGAAAGACGAAGATCAGCCACAGGTGGGAAAACCCTTCCAACCCGCGCACGGCTTCTGGCGAAGCATAGGGCGGCAGCAGTTCCAGCGTCGCCCGCGCCTCGGGAACCAGACCCGCCTGGCGGGGAATGCCGAATTTTTCCCGAAAGCAGGAATGGATCATGCCAACCGGTGTGAACGGGAACATCCACGGAAAATCCCCTCCTTGGATAAGGAGGGGTGGCGCGTCAGGGCCGGGGTGGTTCGAGGCAGCAATTCCACAACTCATTAGGATCAGGATCGCTCTACAACCACCCGGCTTTCTTCAACGAGCGGTACAGGAACAGGCACACCACCGCCACGCTGCCCATGACAATGGGATAACCATACCTCCACTGCAATTCCGGCATGACCGCGAAGTTCATTCCATAAACGCTGAACACCATGGTCGGAACCGCGAGCATGGCCGCCCAGCCGGCCAACCGTTTGGTAGCCTCATTCTGCCGGGTGCCACTCAGCGACAGGCTGATCTGCAAGGTCATGCCCAGCGTCTCCCGGAGACTGTCCACCGCCTCGTTAATCCGCAGGGCGTGATCATGGACATCCCGAAAATAGGGCCGGATGTCTTCGGGAATCTGGCAGGCAAAAACGTCCGTTTGCAGATAGTTGCAGACTTCCACCATCGGCGCAGCGGCGCGGCGCACTTCCGCCAACTTGCGTTTCAAATCGTACAGGCGGCTAATGTCGTCCTGCTGGAAATCGCCCTTAAAGAACCGCTCCTCAACACTCTCAACAATATCGTCCAGTTCATCGAGCGTTGGGAAGTAGTTGTCCACCACGAAATCCAGGATGGCGTACAGCACGA
>JFJP01022699.1_pt1 | contig 12278 bp, 11 predicted proteins | sample 431651 | NCBI WGS metagenome assembly JFJP01 (sample SAMN02602958, study PRJNA72255) | Microbial mat metagenome, whole genome shotgun sequencing project. | biome: fresh water; feature: sink hole; material: water; isolation source: purple microbial (photo- and chemosynthetic) mats found in... | reverse complement strand
GTTAATGTTTTTCTGAACAAGCCCCGTAGGGGCGATATATTTGTAGCATTCGGTTGCAGCCTCGTGGACAAGCCCCGTAGGGGCGAAATAGTATATTCACCCGCAAATATATTTCACTCCTACGGAGTTCGGACCCCGGGCGTTAATGTTTTTCTACAAATATTTCACTCCTACGGAGTTCGGGTTTCGGGTTTCCTGATGCTACAAATATCCCGCTCCTACGGAGCTTCACAGGCAGCAACAACCCGCTACAAATATAAAGAAAATTTTTTCGTGACCTTCGCAAATTTCGTGTTTTCGTGGTTCAGCTTTCATGATTTCTCTTTATGATGCGGCTGCGGTGCGCCGGGTTTGAATATCTTCAATCAGTTGAATGGAATCGTGATGTCCCAGTTCTAATGCCTTCATAAACTCTTTCAGCGCATCATCAAGCCGGTTCTGTTTCAGATAAAGCAGTCCGAGCCGATGTCGGAACAGCCCGTTTTCCGGGGAAATCTCCACGCTGTGCTGACAGAATACCGTGGCAATTTCAGGATTTTCGCCCTGCACGTCAAACAGGTAGCCGATAGCAGACAGCGAAGCCGCGTCAAACGGGTTCAGCCGTACCGCTTTCTTATAGGCGCGAAGCGCATCGGCGCTCATGTTCAGCGAGGCATAACATTCACCGAGATACCGAAGTGCGGGACCCGACTCGGGCCGAAGCCGCACCGCTTTTTCAAGGAAATGCTTTCCCTTTTCAGCCGCGCCGGTTTCCGCATAAAGCCGCCCAAGCTGAAACGCTACCTCAAATACCTCCTCGCCGAGGCTTTCCGCCCGGAGGAAATACTCAAGCGCCTTTTTCTGTTTGCCCCTGAACATATTGACTAACCCGGCATTGTATATCGCCATCATCTCGGTAGGGTCTAAGCGCATGGCAATTTCAAATTTTTCAAGGGCTTCTTCAAATTCGCCCCGAACACCGTAGCAGACGCCCAGACTGTTGTGAACATTCACATTTGCCGGATCAATGAGCAGCGCGGTTTTAAACTCCGCGATAGCCCCGTGAATGTTGCCTTCCTGATACAGCCTGTCGCCGCTGATGTTCAAACTCACCGAGTCGAAAAACGCCGTGCCTCCGGGTCCGAGAAAAGCCGCGTGTTCCAAAGCTTTGCAGGCATTTTCAAGAATCCGCTCCCTTGAGAAATGGAGAAAAGGATAAGAAGCAATACCGACTGTCAGGCTTTCCGGACGGCGCAGAGCAAGATTTTTACGAATATTGTCGGCGATTTGCGGACATTGTTTTTCGTCTGTTTCAGGAAAGAGACATGCGAATATCTCACGGGTCAGCAGTCCCATGACGCCGATGCCTTCACACGCGTCATGAAGGGCTTTGGCAACATCAAGCAGCAAGGCAGTCTGCTTATTTTCGCTGTTTTCGCCGCCTGTTTCAGCAGCCGGTGTTTCTTCCGGCTCAGGGCGCGGACGCGAGTCAATCCGCACAACCATTGCGGCGAATTTTGCGGGGTTGGACTCCAGCCTTGCCATGGCGGTTCGGATAAAAGAACTGCCCACCGGCATATTCGGAAATTCTTTTTCCAGCCGGTTCAGGTCCGCAGACGAGGCATCATCCGTATAATCCGTGTGAGTTGTTGTATCAGTGGTAAAAAAGAGAAATTCTCTTGAAGAACTGCGGCTTCCCTGTAGTGAGGTATTTTTTGTCATAATTGCGCCTCATGGTTATAAAAAATGGCAAAGAATTGAGGTGTCATTCCCTCTCCCCGGAGGGGAGAGGGAGAACCGTTATTTCCCTCTCCCTTGAGGGATTACAAACCAGCCAGCATATCGGCAAAAGCCTTTTGAATGAGCGGAAGTTCATCTGTCGCGACGGTTCTCATATCCATAATAAAAGCATCATCTTCAATTCTCCCGATAATCGGCGGAATGTGGTTTCGCATGAATTTTTCAATCTGATTCACAGACATACCTTTGACTTTCACGCCTACGCATTTGCTCGGAAGGTCCTGAAGCGGCAGCGCGCCGCCCCCGACCCGTGAAGAAAGATTCATCAATTCCAAGCTGATACGGTTGTCTGAATTTTTCAGCATTTCAGCAAGCTGCTCCGCTTTTTCCTCAATGGAACGCAAAGGACAGGTGAGCATCTGAAGCGTGGGAATGCGCTCCACCGCTTTCTCAGGCTCACGGTACAGGCGCAGGGTGCTTTCCAATGCGGCAAGAGTGAGCCGGTCTATCCGCAACGCCCTGTTCATGGGGTTTTTCTTCACACTGTCAATGAGTTCTTTTTTCCCGATAATAATGCCTGCCTGCGGACCGCCGAGCAGTTTGTCTCCGCTGAATGTGACTACATCCGCGCCGGCGGCTACGGAATCCTGAACGGTCGGCTCTTTTATCATACCGTATTTTGAAAAATCAACAAACATGCCGCTTCCCAAGTCTTCCATTACGGGAATGCCGTGTTTTGTTCCCAGCGTTACGAGTTCTTTCAGGGAAACCTCAGCCGTGAAACCGACAATGCTGTAATTGCTCTTGTGGACTTTCAGCAACAGTCCGGTGTCGCTGTCAATCGCATCTTCGTAATCTTTGAGATGGGTGCGATTGGTGGTGCCGACCGGATTCAGAATTGCTCCGCTTTTTGCCATCACGTCGGGAATGCGGAAAGAGCCGCCGATTTCAACCAATTCGCCCCTTGAGACAATGACTTTTTTGCCTTTGGCGAGGGTCTCCAGACAAAGCAGTACAGCCGCGGCGTTATTGTTTACAACCATTGCAGATGCCGCGCCGCTGATTTCACACAGAATATCTTCCACGCAACTATAACGGGAGCCGCGCTTTCCCACCGACAAATCAAATTCCAGATTGGAATATCTCTCTGCAATAATCATAAGATTTTCAATTGCTTCCGCCGCAAGCAAAGACCTGCCGAGATTGGTATGAATCACCACGCCGGTGGCGTTGATGACGCGTCTGAGATTCGGTGTCATTGACTGCGCTGCCAGTCGTTTCACCTGTTCAAGAACCTGTGCATCTTCCATATCTTGAGATGTCATTTCCTGCGTATCATCAAGAATGGCGGAACGCAGCGTTTCAATCACGGCGCGGATACACCTAAGCGTTACAGATTTCGGGATATTATCAAAAAAAGCTTCTGTTTTTGCGAGTTCGAGGATGCGGTCAACCCCGGGCAGCATCCGCAGAAGCTGCTGTTGTGTTTCATTTATTCCCATAATTTCAAATTCCAATATGCTGCAAATATTTCAATTTCTCAATTCTCAATTCTCAATTCAATACCTTCCCCTCTCGATCTTACAAATCGTCCGGGAATCCCATTTCCTTTTGCCGGAGAGCGTCAGCACGCCTTCCTGATGAAGTTTGGCTTCAATTTTCTGATAAGATATATTTTGATTTCTTTGATCCTGTATCCATTCTTTGAGATCATTTTTTACGGGCAAAGTGTATTCCTTCAGCTTTCTTACCGGAATGCCCATATCTCTGTATTCTTTTATTTTCAGGAGGTTGTTTTTTATATCATCCAAAAGAATGTCTATTCTTTTTTCTGTCATTTGAAACTTCTCCTACATTATCCGGTTAAAGCATATCATACCAATTCGCTATCAAAAAACGGTGTTCCCCGTATCTGTTTTAAGCCGGGCGCTTTTCAAGCGGTTTCAGCGATTTGAAAAATCGCTGTACGATTTGAAAGCGAATTGGTATCAGACATTATTTCGGAACGCCTGTTCCCGATAACGTCTGTAAACCGAATTAAAACACAAAACGGCGAAAAACGGAAGTTCATTTTCATGTTATGACCATACACCTGCTATCTTTCCGCCGCAGTATTCACAGCAGCCGTTTTTCAGGTGTTTTTCCGTGACAAAAAAGCCGGTTCTGGAGATCACCGCTTTTCCGCACGCGGGGCAGTGCGTATGATTTCCCGGATGTCCCGGCACATTTCCAACATAAGGATAGCGAAGCCCCTTTGCCTTTGCAATCTCATAAGCCTGCTCCAGCGTTGCCACTGGCGTGGGCGGAAGATTCAGCATCTGATAATCCGGATGAAAGCGCGTGAAATGCACCGGCACATCGGAACCGATTTCTCCGGCAATCCATGACACAAGCTCTGTGAGCATCTGCTTGGAATCATTCAAAGTCGGCACCACCAGATTGACGATTTCCAAATGAATGCCGCTTTTTGCCGCCTGTTTGATACTGCGTAACACCGGCTCTAATTCCGCACCGCAAACCCGGCGGTAAAAATCTTTGCTGAATCCTTTCAGGTCAATTTTAATTGCATCCAGCACGGAACACATTTCTTCAAGCGGTTCTTTGTTCATAAAACCGCAACTGATGATGACGCTGCGAAGTTTCCGGCTCCGGGCAATACGGGCGATGTCAGTCAAATATTCTGTAAAAACAGTCGGTTCATTGTAAGTAAATGCGATGACCGGCGCGGCAGATTTCACCGTTTCCTCAACTAAATGTTCCGGCGGAATGAATTTGCCCGGAAAATCTTCAGGGCGGGACTGCGATATTTCCCAATTCTGGCAGAATTTGCATTGAAGCGGACACCCGGCAGTTGCTAAAGAAAATGCCTCGGAACCGGGGAGGAAATGATAGAAAGGTTTTTTTTCAATGGGATCAACATGTACGGTTACAGGGCGGCCATAGACAAGCGTTTTCAGCGTTCCCGCGACATTGACTCTTGCCCGGCATTTTCCCCGCTCCCCGTCTTTGATGAGACATTCCTGAGCGCACAAGAGGCATTTCACAAAATTTTCTTTGTGCTGAAAGGGCTTATCTCCGATCTTGTCTTCAGGTTTGTGGCAGGAGAGGCAGGAGGAATGAGAAGTGGGAAGTGAGAATTGAGAATTTGTCGAAGGGTTTGCGGGTATCCAGTAGCGGGCTGTCGGCGCATTCTGCAATAAGTCGGGTAATAATAAATCGGGCGCGGCTGAAACCGCAGGAAAAACAGCTTCTCCGAAAGCGGATATGAGGCGGCAGAACTGTTCAGGATAGGAAAGCGTAATTCCCGCGCCGCCTGCGGCTAAAACAGAAGCGGTTCCGAGCCGAGCGGCTTTTTTCAAAAAATCCCGTCGGGATACATATTTCGGTAAAAAATCGGATTGTTCGGAAGGTAAGGGCATATTGACCTCCTCAATGAAGATTTCCTGTATGATTATACCAATTCCTTTTCAGATCGTAAAGCGGTTTTTCAAACCGCTTAAACCGCTTGAAAAGCGGTTTTACGGAGAACACTGTTTTTGATAGCGAATCGGTATTAGGTTCTCGCAAAGTACGCAAAGCACGCAAAGCAATACTCTCTGATTTTTTTGTAAAAAAGCTTTTACTTTGCGTTCTTTGCGTTCTTTGCGAGAAATTTTATTCAGGAAAGCGCAAAAAAATCAGGAATATTCCAACGATATTTTTTGTATATATACCAAACATAAAAATAAATTAAAAGTCTTTATAAAAGATAAATCGCATTTTTTTGTTTTTCAGCCGCGAGATGCAAAGGCACTATTGCTTATACAGGAAACTAAGTTTTCTGAAAAAAACTTTCGTTTTATTACTATCTGTAATTATTGCAATTTTATCCAGTGAGTCTCTTTCCACTGTGAAAGTAGGCTTTTCCTACCTTGTCAATACATACCTCACCGTATTGACCGGAATTTTTTTTTATGGAATTACATATAGAAACAATTAAGGAAAAACAGAAAAGGAGGAAAAAAATGAGAGATGTAATAACAAACCGCTATCATAGAGAAAAAAGTTCCTTCGGGTCTTCGCCGTATAACGATCAGAGCGATGATGATTTTCCGCGTATGACCGAACATGCCATTCAACGGAGCGCACAGCGTAACATTTCCCGTGAAGCGATTTTAGCGGCACTTTATTACGGCACAAAAATTCATCGTACCGGACGGATTTTCTTCACGCTCAGGAAAAAAGATGTTGTAAAAATGCCGGAGCTGCGTTCATTTGCCGGGACCACCATCCTTATGGGAAAAGACGGCGCCATTGTCACAGCTTACGCCAATGAAAATTCTTTCAGCGACATTAAGAAAAAATCAAAAAGACGCAGAGCCTGATGATAAAACAGAAACGCGAAGGCACGAAAAAAATGAAAGTACGAAAGCAGGGGCAAGCCGACAGCTTGCCCTTTTTTATTTCTGCGCTTCTGCCAAAATAAAATTTCCGCCCGGATACCGCTCCCAAAAGTAGAAATTTCCTACCCCGTGAATACCTTTCACACCCCATTGATTTATTTTGCACTCTCCCTTATGAACTGTATATGAGTTACGCAGGTGAATTTCCGTCCTCACGCTCCGGTGCCGGAGTGTCTCCCGAATATTTTCCGTCCCTTTAGCCGGGGGCGGACGAGTAGCCCGGGAACGAGGAAACAGGAAAAATATTCAGCAGCGTAACTCATAACAAACAAAGTAAGCACAACGGCCAGGGCTGAAAACAGAATCTGTTTTAGCCGGGCCGTTTTGCTGAGACCCTCCGCTTCGCTCAGAATGACATGAAGTTATCAGAATGACAGTTACTTTTTAAACGCCCTCTACAGGGAGGAAAATCCGATGAAAATATTATTCAAATTTTTACTGCTTTTTGGAAAAAAGTATTGCCGGATTGAGATTGAAGGCGGCTTTAAATACAGAATCGAATATAAAGTGCTGTTCGGCAACGAATATATTATCCGTAAAACGCTGCCGCCGATATGTCTCAGCGACAAAAATATCGAACTTCCCTTTGATTTTCCCGCATGAAAGCCGCTTGGGGAACAGGCTGGATCCGAGGTCTCGGAGCCGGGATGAGTATTGCAATTTTATCAATGCCTTAACCGTTTCAACGCTGTTTAATTCTATAATATTTTGCGACTTCCGCTTTTTCCATGCTTAATATCTGCTTAAATATCATATTGATAACTGCAATTAAAGGGTTCTCATGATTGCGGCTGAACCAAAATCCTGTCAATCCTTTAATCCTGCAAATCCTGTTGACACATTGTCTGAACTCTGATTCGTCTGATTCGTCTGATTCATCTGAGCGTGTTTGAATCGTAAGCGGATGCTCATTACCAAAACTTTCTCCCTTATCTCCAAAGCGTTGCGATAACAGATTTTATCGTAAATAACCATTTGAATCTTATGCAAAGACTGCAAAAATACCGGCGAATCGCTGAAGAAACTTGAAAGCTTTCAAATATTCATTTATAATATATTTTTTGAAAAATTGCACATTAAAAAATTTTATTACATGGAAGACGGACCAGACAGATCCCCTGTGCGGGGCAGGAAAGGAAAAACTGATGAAAATATTGATTGCTGATGACGACTTTCTGACGCGGCAAATGCTTCAATTTTTACTTCAAAAATGGGAATATGAAGTGATTGTCGTAAATGACGGCGCTCAGGCATGGCAGATTCTTCAGACAGAGGACCGCCCAATCGTGGCGATTCTCGACCGTGTGATGCCGGGAATGGAAGGCACTGAAATTTGCCGAAAAATCCGGGAACTCCCGCACGCTGAACTGATATATGTTATCCTGCTCACTTGCAGAGGGCATAAAAACGATATTGTCGAAGGGCTTGAATCCGGTGCAAATGACTATATCACCAAGCCTTTTTATTATCGGGAACTGCGGGCAAGGGTTGAGGTCGGCAGAAAGATTATTGAGTTGCAGTCAGCCTTAGCCGAAAGGGTAAAACAGCTTGAAGAGGCTATGGAGCATGTCAAAATGCTCCAAAATTTTCTTCCGATCTGCTCCTATTGCAAAAAAATCAGGGATGACCAAAATTACTGGCAGCAATTGGAATTTTACTTTGCCACTCATGCCGACATAAAATTCAGCCACGGCATCTGTCCCGATTGCTATGAAAAGTATATAAAACCGGAAATGGATGAACTCAAAAAACTCAATACGGTTTCCGGGCAGTCAAAAAAATGAGATATACTGATCCGCTTTTGTTTTTTTTGCCACTGACGCACACTGACGCACACTGACGGACACAGACAGATATCCGAACACGGATATACGGCATATATGCGGAAAATATGCCGTAAAAAATCAAAATCGGATTACTGTATTTTTACAAAAAAAAGACCTGACTGTGCAGATCGGATTTAATTTTCAGCCACGAATTTTTTAACACGAAAGCACGAAAGATATGAAACCCACGAATTTTTTTTTCATATCTTTCGCGGCTTTCGCGGTTTATGAATCTGTGTTCATTCGCGGCAAAAAACTACAGTGTCTGTCTCTCAAACATCGTCTTCAATGTCAAGCACATCGTCATCTGCGATTTTCAGAGGCGAATTGAGAGGGTCTATGGCGTCTTTGTCATCAAAATCATCTTCAATATCATCATCGAGCAGCTCATCTATATCGTCCGGCTCCTCGTCAATAATTTCCTCCAAAATTTCCGGTTCTCTCGAATCTTTTGTCAGATAATCCATATCATTGAAAAAAATATCCGCGCCGGGATTCTCTGTATCCGATTTTTCAGGATCATACATTGCCTTTACCACTTCGATGATTTTATCCATATATAATCCGGGCGGATACATATTTTGCGTTCTGAGCGCCGTAAACATCGCATTTCTGCCCTGCGCCATAGCCGCAGTTATGACCTCTCCGTTGTATCTTTCCTCACAGAGAAAAGATAAGACTTCTTTGTCCAATTCGGCAAATTCTCTGATAATCAGTTCATTTTTTTCATTGTTTTTCAAAATCATATATTTCTGTTTCATGACTCCACCCTTTCCTTTTTCAACAGCTCGCAGTACCAGCAGGAAAATTCAAACATGCCCCGGCAGCGTTCATCATCATTGATGATGCCGAGACAGATTTCAAGCACGCCCCCGCCGTAAGCGTTGCTGTATTCTTCATGGGTTCGGGAATGCAGAAATTCTCTTACCAGCATCTGAGTGGTCCGCTTTGTCCGGTCCCGCCTTATATCTATGGGGTCTTTGGGGACTTGAAAGGGGTCCCATTTTTCATATCCTTTTTTTAAGATATGCTGCCGGCGTCTCTCAGACATGCTTTCAAAAACAGCCTGCTTTCTTTTTTCCTCTTCTTCATGCGAAAATTCGCTCATTTCTCTTCTCCTTGTTTCGACAGGCTCAACAACCGCCGCTGCCTGAGCGGAGCCGAAGGGACAGGCTCAACAACCTTCTTTTGCTTCCCCGATCCCGAGGTATTGCTCATCATAAACCGTTATCAGCGCCATAGACAGCGGAACAAGCATATCTCCCATTCTAAGATGCCTGGAACCGGAGGCTTTTATCAGATCATCAGAGATTTCATACAGGCGATTGTGAATGATATCAAGATGGACTGTGGGATAGGGCTTGCCCTCAACAAAACCGGATTTTCCGCAGGTGTGTCCCTTTCCGCCGATAGCAGTGGGAATGCCGTAAAGTCTGCATGTGACGGGGCGATATTCATAAAGATCGCATTGGTCCTCTTCGTTGAGCAGAGGACATCGGACCCGTTCCTGCGCCATTTCCGTCAGAATATCATCCTCGCTTTTTCCGGACTCAAAATCTTTGTATGCTTTCCGTTTGATTTTATAGACAGAACGGTCTGCCTGATCGGCTTTTTCGATCAGACGGTTTTTTTCTTTTCCCTCGAATTTTTTGTTGAAATGATGATTGATATACAATGCTTCAATCAGCGTGAGATCAAACAAAGCATAACAGCAGTCTGAGCATCCGATTTGGCATGTCACGCATTCCGGATGCTGTGTTTTCACCTGCCCGAATGCGCTGTTGGCTTTTGCTAAAAGTTCTTCATATTTTTCAAAAAACGGCGTAAAATCTGTATTCAAAATGGCGCTCCTTTAAATTTAAACTCGCTCTACTACCGCATTCCTCATTTAAATTTAAAGTAAAGCGAGTTTTAAACTCGCTCTACTACCGCATTCCTCATTTAAATTTAAAGTAAAGCGAGTTTTAAACTCGCTCTACTACCGCATTCCTCATTTCCCGATACAGAACCGGCTGAATATCTGATCCAGCACGTCCGGTTTGACGGTAATTCCTATAATTTCACCCAGCGCATCAATCGCTTCCTGAAGATCAATGCTGACCAATTCAAATGGCATGGACGCTTTTATCGCGTCTGCTGCTGCCGATACGGCTTCAAAACTTCGTTCCAAAGCGCTTTTATGTCTCAGATTCGGAATCAGGGGGCTTTCAGTATGAAAACAGCCCGCAGCTTCTGCAATCAAATCCTTCAGCTCATCCAGTCCCCTTTCATAAAGCGCGGAAATATTCACCAGCGGTATTTTACCCCATGAATCAGGAATATCAAGCTTAAAATTGTCCGGTCTGAGGTCTGATTTGTTTGCAAGCAATATCAGCTTTTTATGCCGAATGCTCTCGTAAACCGCCTCATCTGTTGCTGTCAGAGGCTCACTGCTGTCAACCATGAAAAGAATCAGGTCTGCCTGACAGATACCTTCCCGAGTTTTCTTTATCCCCAAAATCTCCACCGGATCACGGCTTTCATGCAAGCCCGCCGTATCTGTGAGAATAACCGGAATCCCCCGAATGTTCAATGTTTCCTCGATAATATCTCTTGTGGTGCCGGGGACGGGCGTGACAATGGCGCGGTCTTTCTGCAAAAGACAGTTCATCAGGCTTGATTTCCCGACATTGGGTTTGCCTGCAATCAGCACGGAAAGACCCTCCCGCAGAAAACGGGCATTCTCATATTGAGAGAGCAGAACCTTCAACTGCCTGATAACCCTGTTTTCAAGGATTTCAGTTATCGCATCGGCATTGAGAGTTTCTCCCGCATCTTCGGGAAAGTCAATGGCTGCTTCTGTTTCCGTCAGAATCCCGATCAAATCGTCTCTGACAGATTCAATATGCTTTTTCATGCCGCCCCTGATCTGGGCTGCTGCAATCTCAAGAGATTTTTCCGTTTTTGCCGCGACAATATCCATGACGGCTTCCGCCTGCGTGAGATCAATCCGTCCGTTGAGATATGCCCGTTTGGTAAACTCTCCGGGTTCGGCAAGGACTGCGCCTTTTTTCAGCACCAATTCGAGAATGGCGCGCAGCACCGCCGGTCCCGAATGCGCCTGAATTTCCGCCACATCTTCCCGCGTATATGAATGCGGGGCAAACATCAGCGTCAGCAGCACTTCGTCAATGATGCGGTTGTCAGCATCATCGGCAATGCAGCCGTGATAAAGATGATGAGACTGCCGCTTCCCGCTCTCTGCGTCTGTGTTGTAAAACGAGTTTTCAACTCGTTTCCGGTCTCTGCACTCGTAAAACGAGTTTTCAACTCGTTTCCCGTCCTTGCACTCGTAAAACGAGTTTTCAACTCGTTTCCGGTCTCTGCACTCTGCTTTGGAACGGAAAACAGCATTCGCAATTTTCAGCGCATCCGGTCCTGAAATTTTGATAATACCGATACCGCCGGTTCCGGGGGGCGTTGCGATGGCTGCGATGGTTGTCATGGATAGTGTTTGGTATTGTTTTTTCGGTAGGGGCAACCCCCTGTGGTTGCCCTGTATCAAAGGGTAAGCACAGGGGCTTACCCCTACCGGAAAATCTGCCGCCCTATTCCTCTGTCTCCGTCCTTTTTCGGGAGCGGGATTTCTGCGGAAAAATCACAAGCTTTCTGTAAAAGCCCTCGCCCATGCTCTGGGTTCTGACGCCCGTATCGTCTTTCAGGGCAATGTGAACAATCCTTCTGTCATGGGCATTCAACTGACCGATGGTGATGGGCTTTCCGATGCGCTTTGCTTTTTCCGAAAGCCGCGCCGCAAGACTTTCCAGCCGCGCCCGGCGGCTGTCCAAATAGCCCTCAATATCCACCTGTATGCGGATTCGCTGCGGATGATTTTTGTTGACAATTTTTTCAACAAGATATTGAATGGCTTCAAGGGTCTGTCCCCGTTTTCCGATCAGCACCGCCGTATTGCCGCCGTCTGCGGTGATAAAGTCAACAATCCGTTGCAGGGCATTTTTGCCGAGATCCAGATAAACAGCCTCAGCCTCGGTGATTTCTCTTTCTCCCTCCTCATGCCCATCGTGTTCTTCATCATGCACGGGGTCCGGCTCGGACTGCGGCCAGGGCAGCGATTCCGGTGAGATTACATCGTGTTCGATGTCTTCTTCATCGTCATAGTAATCTTCATCGTCATCCGCATCGTCATCCGCATCATCATCCGCATCATCTTCTGGTTTATCTTCAATATCTTCAGAAACAGCCCTTCGGTTCCGTTCAGCCTTTCGGCTCCGTTCAGCCCTTCGGCTCCGCT
>JFJP01027449.1_pt1 | contig 12279 bp, 9 predicted proteins | sample 431651 | NCBI WGS metagenome assembly JFJP01 (sample SAMN02602958, study PRJNA72255) | Microbial mat metagenome, whole genome shotgun sequencing project. | biome: fresh water; feature: sink hole; material: water; isolation source: purple microbial (photo- and chemosynthetic) mats found in... | reverse complement strand
ATATAAATGAAATTGTTTTTATGTAAAATCTAAATTAATGATTAAAAATGAAGATAAATTTCAGATAATCTTCGCCTATTTTTCCAATTTCATCGATGAGAATAGCTTTCAAGTTCAGCTGATAATTGCTCATTTGTTTCTTCTGAATAGAATTCGCATTTTTCTGAGTCAAAGTTTGAAACTGCAGCAAGAAATTAAAGATCAAAGTCAATAAATCAGTAATTGAAGAGTCTTTCAATCTTTCACAAATATTCCCTAGATTTTTATAATATGAAGGTATTATTTCCTTTTTGCAAAGCGTTGCGAAAACAAATTTCAGAGCTAAAAAAGGCTTGGTTTTCGTTTCTTTATCATGAAAAATACTGGTTAAATTGGCCAAAATCGAAATAATCAAATCAGAAAGATAAATTGAATCTATTAAAATGAAATTTATTCTTAAAATTATCATAAACCCCCTAATTTACTTATTTTAAAAATTTAAATAGAAATTACAATTTATAAATTCTTAATATTTTTCCATTTTTTATTCAAAAATAATAAATAAATACCATTTGATAAATAAATCATTTGCAAAATTTTCAATCTAAAAGGATTATGCAGAAAATTCTCTCTGACAAAGAGATTCCAGGCTGAAAACGAATAAATTGGCATAGTTTCTTTAATCCTAAAATTAATTTTTCTTTCTAAAACCATTAAAAAAAATAAAATCTTACTGTAAAAGATTCTGTTTTTCGTAATAGGAATCTAAAACTGCGAATTCGAAATTTTTTCTGATTGTTGAAGAAACGCTCTTGTAATTGATTTCATTTGTTCCTTTGAAAATCATTTTGAGGACTTTTTTCGCCTCTTTATACACGAGATCATCAATTCTAAATGAACTCGAATTTTTGAGGTTCTTTTTCAGAAAAATCCTGAATAAAAAATAGAAATATTTTTCGAATTCTTTCAATTTGGATTTATCCGAATTTTCGCTCGTTTTTAACAAGGTTTTTTTCTGCTTGATTTCTTCATTGCGAATTCGAAGTTCTTTGTGAAGAAGCAAACTGAGATCAACGAATTCTTTCTCATCTGAATCGATTTCATCAGTTTCTTGCTGCTCTTGGATGACTTTCCGTTTATATTTGATAGAAAAGGGGAAATATTCTTCGAAAACAAAAGAAGAAAACATCATCATTCTTTTTTCTGATTTTGATATCAGATGAATCACTATATAAAATATATTTTATCAAAGTTTTTAATCAGAAAACAAAAGGAAATTATTCAAATTGAATTTTAAATCATAATGATTGAAATTTTTATTTGTTTTTTTATTCATATTGAATATTTTAAAATCATAATAATTATTGAATTTTTTTATTCCCTTCACAAAAAATTGAATTTTCTCTTAAAATCAATAAATTTACATATGGAGATTATCATTGAAATTGAATGAAAATCATTGGCTTCAGTCGCGAATAAACAATTAATAATTGTTTTGATGAGCTTCGAAGCATCAATCAAACTAATTTCTATATAATCATATTCGAAATGCAGATGACTCAAATAATTCTTCAAAAGAATAATGATCCAGTTTCTTTGATTGCCCTCCATTTGTAAATTCAACGTGTAATTCACGAATTTTACAAGAACTAAAAGAAAATTATAAGCAGTTTTCTTTGATTTCAGCACAATAACAAATTCAGAAATAATGATCAAATTTTTGATCACATTTTCTAAATTTGATAATAAAAGTGAATTTTTCTTTAGAAATTTCGGAATCTCTTCTAAAAAATTAAGACTTTATTTAAAAGTTGTATCAATTTTTATGGATTAAAGTTGAATTCTTACATTTTGCTGTTGAAAATATGAACACTATGAGAGATTTCAAGCCATTTGAACGTGAAGAAGTAATTTTGATGGAAAACCAAATGTTTTAAGAAAATTTTCTCCTTTTTTTTGTCCAAAAGAGTGAGAAAATAAAAAATTGACCAATCTTCAATGGTGGTTTTTTCATTTTTTTCTTTGATATAATTGGTATTATCAATGATCAAAGACATTTGTGTTGGGCAATTTGAAATAAAAATGTTATCCAATTCATATTTGTAATAAAATTTCGAAAAAAGACATTGTTGCAAATTTTTAATGAAATTCTTAAGGTTAATTATAGAGAAATTCAAAGAAAAATTGTTATTTGAAGGATTTTTCTTTGAAATATTGTTATTTGTTGAATTTGTATTCAAAGAATTGCTATTTGAAGAATCATTTTTGATATTTATTGAAGAATTGTTGTTATTTATTGAAGAATTATTATTATTTATTGAATAAGTGTTATCGTTTATTGAAGAATTATTATTATTTATTGAAGAATTATTGTTATTTGTCAAAGAATTCCTGTTGTTATTTATCGAAGAATTGTTGTTTTTCATGGTAATTTCTTGAAGAGTATTGGACAAAAAACAGAATAGATCGCTGTAATAGAAAACGTTTATATGTACAATCTGAAAGAAAATTTGATAGATTAATATTGTGAAAATGTTCGAAAGCTTGTTATTTTTAAGAGGGTATTCAAAAAGATAAGATAGTTCCTTTGAATTGATTTCTTTGCTTTTGAGAAACTAAAATTTAGTTTTAAAAAATGAAAAAATTATTTAATAACTTCATAAATTTCATCAAAATGCATGAGAATCTTTTGCATAATTGAGGGTTTTATGCAGTTAATTAAATCATAGCTAATTTTACTAATTTTGGTTGAGAGGAACAATAAAGCGAAGAAATTCATGATTAAAAAATCGATATTTTTTGATAGATCTTCATTGAGAATGAAATGCTCGATTTTTTCAATGATAAATAAGAAATTTTCTGATTTTAAAAGTTGGTTAAAAGTCTCTAATTCAATTGAAAAATCTTCTTTTTCCTCTAATAAATAAATAATTTTCTTTTGTTTTATGAAGAAAATTACTGGACTCCTTCACGTTTTCAAAGATCATTCTCCATATTTTATTCACGATTATTATATAAATAGCTTTAATTGAATTCGAATGGAGAGATGCTGAGTTTATCTTATTAAGAAAAACATAAAAGACTTTTTTAAGTTCATTTTGTTTTTTTTCTTCATAATTGTTAAAACTCCTGATTTTTCTCAGAAATTTCTTTGAAAAAATAAAAGGTTTTCTTCAAAATAAAATGGGTTTTACTGAAATAAAGATCAAAGCCTTCATTTCCACCTTTTTTTCGCCTTGTAAGATCAATTTCATCATTTTTTCACTGAATTCAATCTCAAAGGCTTGATTTGCTCGCATAATGGACTTTTTATTCGCAAAAAAGTTGAATTCTGAAAATTTTACTATATTGCTCATATAGTCATTTTGAGGTTTTTCAATCTCGACTTCCGAAAAAATTAATGAAAAACAAATGAATTTGATTACTTTTATCAAAGAAATTTTCCAATGCAAAAAAAAAAACCTTGATAAAAAACAAAGCATTTTATGAAAAAAATGAGAAAATCTTTACTTCCAATGCAAATTCGAACTCAAAATGACTGATTAGATCTAAAAATGGCAGTTTTTTTGATAAAAGCAAAAGAATTTTTGAGGCTTCTTTAGGGTTTACGATGGTTTTTTTGTCTTTAATTTGGGTAAATATATCACAAATTTCAGTTTTTAATTGCTTTTGGGTCTCTAAACTGAGGTTTTTCGGGCAGTTGTAGGAGTTATTAAAGAGATTTTTCAGAAAATCATCAATAACCTTGAAGGTGAAATTAATACTGAAGGTTGCTCTGAAAGCAGAAATTAGTTTTTTTTCTTCTTTTTGACTCATTTTGTAAATAAAATTATTCAAAAATAATTTTTTGACGCTAAATAAAGAAGAACTTTTTATTAAAATAATTAAAAAAATTGGTTTTTAACTAAATTAATTAAATATTTTCATAAAAAAAATTTAAATCATAGAGTTTTTATTTTTTAATTTCTTTATAAATAAAAAAAATTACAATTTTTAAAGAAAAAATTTTATAATTGTTAAATTTTTCTGATGAATAAATATTTATGAGTCTCAAAAAAAAAAAATTATTTGATCAAAACTCAAAATAATAACAAACTTAAATTTTATTACCTCAAAATAAAAATGAATAAAAATGAAAATAGCTTGAAATCAGAGATCACGCGTCTTAAATGTGAAAAACTTGGCCATAATTTAACTGTTTGTTTTATTTGCACGGCCAACGATTGCAAAAGTCGATTCCTCTGCCCTAAATGTCTAATCCTAGAGGCTGATCACAACAATCTTCACAATACATATTTCAAGGAAATCACTACTTTTTTTAATGAATTTGATAAAAAGAAGGACGTAAACTTGGCTTTTGTGCAAGATGATGAAACAGAATTAAAGAAGAAAAAGCTGGAAGTTAAGAAAACTCTTAAAGAATTTGAGCAAAAGCGGATTTTAATTGAAAAGAATTTATCAGAAATGTCAACGAAATTTCTAATAGATTGTGAAAATAATCTGATAGTAGCTTTTAAACAATTTCGGAATTCTTTTGATGGTTGTATAAAGAAATTCCTGAATCAGAAAATAATGTCATTTAATCTATATGAAGAAGAATTAGAAGAAGAACTGATTCGATTAGAAGTCACTTCGAATAAAATTAATGTGCGAGATGCCTTTATCAGAAGTAATAGTATTGGAAATATTAATAAGAAAGAAGAGAAAAAAGCTATTGTGAAGAATTTCAAAAGCAAGAAAAGCTTAACACAAGAGGAATATTTGCATAATTTGGTTGAAAATCTGATTTTCTCAGGGGAAGGGAAAAAAAGATGCAATGATTTCTTCAATAATGAATTAGAAAATAACAAGAATTTAAGTAATTTGATATGTAAATAGTTTTTTCTGTAAGAATTTCGCTTTAGATTTGCATCAGAATTATAAGGAATATTTTGAGAAAAATATTTTTCTGAATATTAAAAATGAAGTGGATTTGTTTGTTTCGAAATGCAAGGTGATTACTGAAGAAATTGGAAAGGTTTTTTATCATTAAATCTGTGAAAAACATTCTAAAATTTATTTTATCAAGGAATATGTTGAAAAAGGAGTGGTTGAAATAAAAACTATTGAAGAACTTGGAAAACTTGAAACAAATCTCAAAATCAGAGATTTGTCTCTTAATTTTTCAATGTAATTTATAAAAATAATCATTTAAAGAATAGAAATTGAGTTAAAAAACACATTATAGGAAGCAATATACTGATGTTCAGGCAAATATGATCGCAAATTTTCTGAAAAAATCATTGATTACTGAGAAACTATCCTTTAATTTTTATGAGTATATTCATTTTTTTCCATTTTATTGGAATTTACAACAATAAGTAATAAATTCACTGATGCTGGATTATCGATGATAAGTCAAGGAATAAAAAAAAGTTCAGGTGTTCACACGCTCGAATTATTTATCGGGTTATTCTAATAAATATCCACAGAAATTTACCATAAAATTTTAGAGATAACCAGTCAATATCTAACCAAGGCCTTCAAAAATTCACAAAAGCAGCTTCAGATTGCGTGAGATTAAGATCATTCAATATAGGAATTTCTTCGTAATATATATATTAAATTGAAATTAATTATTTATTCTGTTTTAATTTTGAAGAAACCCAAATATGAATGATTTATCATTAAATAGTTTGGCAGATTTTCTTAGAGAATCAAAATATTTAGAGGGATTTCATCTTTATTGGTATTTTAAAATAAATAATCAAATGAATAAATAAGTCATTGAATTTTAAAAAAGTGCATCAACTGCTGTAACTAATGTAGGAATGGAGAATTTATGCAGGGCGATGTCTGCTTGCAATACATTGAAATCTTTAAAATTAGCAATTTATGAGTAAAATTAATTTTTAAACTTTATAAATTGCAATTTTTTTAGAAATAAACAATTAACTGATATTACGGGAAGAGCTGTAGCTGATAACGTAGTTTTATTGAATGATTTGGAAGAATTTGATCTTTATATGTAAATAAATCTCAATTTTTCATTTGTGGATTTCTACTGCTAATTTTTTTTTAAATAATAGATATGATACTAAAATCAGCACAATGGGAAGAAATTTAATTAATGAAGTTGGGAAATTATTGCCGAAAATCTGCTCTTTCAATATCATTTATTTAGAACTTTAGTCTTTTAACATAAAATTTTTGTTTTAAAAAAGGAAAAAATATTATTTTTATTAGAACTATTTATTAATTTTTTATATTTTGCTTCAAAAAATTAAAAAATAAACAAAAACCCACATTCTAAAAAAAATTTGTTTCAAAAAGAGAAACTAATCTTTCATTTCTAAACTTATATATATTTTCCCTTTTTAATACGAAACTAAAGAATGTATAAAGGTGAAATAGTTTTCCCTCGTTAAGTACTGATTCATCTCCAATTTGCTCACCCATGCATGATCGCTATAAAGCTTAGGGTTAATTTCGATAACCCCTTCCAAATGGCTAGCAGCGAAATAAAAAATCTTTACTCCTTTCAATCTTTTATTTCTCGGGTCTTGTTTTTCTTCATTAGTGAATTCTCTTTTTTTAAAGACAAAAGGCTCAATAGGGTAATGATAGACGCTCCAGTTATTATTCGATAAAAACCCGAAATATTTTGCTCTAGCCTCTGCGAATTTCTCCGATTCCAAGACATAAAACGACGGGAATTCCCATTCTCCATTTCCTTTATTCTTCACTAGTAAATAAACTTTGTAATTCGGAGATCTTTGAATGCTTTTGGGGGTTTGCACATTGGGATCAACTTGGAAATAAAGTTTCGAATGTTCACAATAATATTCTTCAGAGCCATCCTCTAATTTTCGACTATGAGTCTTTAAATTCTCTTGAATATGACTGATATTCAAATTCGCTCCGGTTCGGTCCATTTGAAAATCAATCAATTCTGGTGGGACTGAAGGAAAAGTCTTATATTTTTTATCCAAAGTATTGCGGTATTTCAGATTTTCCATCTCCTGATCAGAAAAATGAAGAAAAATAGGAGGACGATCAATAACTAGGCCTAAATCCACACGATAATGATCTTTTGTAATCGCAAATCTTTGCTTCATTTTACGCAGTTTCTCTAATGTTATTTCAGAGGTTTTACTGAATTGAAGCGCTTCTGGAATTTCTTCTTCTTTTTTAACTTCGGTTTTCTGGGTTTTTTTAAATTGAGCAGATTTTTTAGAAGCTTTTTCAGAGACTTTTTGGATTTTTGGTGGGTTTTCTTTTTCTCCTTCTTGAGAAGGGGCTTCGGGATTAGGGGTGGTTGTGAAGGGGAATTTTACGCGAAGAGAGGTGGAGAGAGGAGTTCTTGCTAAATACTTGAAAAGTTTGAAGCTCATCATTTGTTTATTGATTTTTTTTATTTTTAAGGAGTTAAGATATTAGATAAAATAAATTAACAAAACTATGGAAATTTGATTTTTTTTCATGAATGAGAGCATTTTATTAAATAGAACTAATGTTTTCTGTTTGAGGTAAGTTCGTAAAATTCGAGAAAAAATTGTTTGGAGTATAAGTTGAAATGTTGATACCAAAAGAAAAAAGTTATATTCATTTATGACTATTCAGAGTTTATTTTTAATTATTTACGATTTTTTAACGAGTATTTCTCATTTAAATATTTAAATTTTTCAAATTTTAAAGCGAAAATGATATCAAATTCAAATGAACATGAAACAAGTAAAAACCCCACTTTTTTTTCACAAGACTTATTCTTTCTCTTAATAAATAAGAGCCAGAAAAAATTACTTTAGTTATTCAAAACAATGAGCCAAATTATGGAAACATCTATGTTGGTTGTTTAGATGCTTTGGATCAATCATTGATCAATGAGAAGAAAATCACAGCATTCATCAGTATTACAAAGACTTTTGATATGAATTTCCCCTTTGAAGATTACAATTTCAATTTATGTCTCCCCATCGAAAAAAATGAGGCTCAAACCCTTTCAAATTATCTTTTATTGAGCTTGAAGTTCTTAGAAAAACATCAAAGCAAAAGAAATATTCTCGTGTTTTGTTCTGATGGAAACAGTTTAAGTTCAATAATTATTATGGCTTATCTGATGAAATTCTTCAATTACCATTTCATTAAAGCTTATGAAGCTTTTTCTTTGAATCGACCAGTTTTAGATAAAGCTTTAATCAGTCAAATTTTAATAAACCTTTTCCCAAAAATCAGTACAAACTCTATAAAACCTGAACAAATGGCTTTAAGAGATCGAACAAACCTCATGAACTCCCAAGAAAATAAAGAGAAAAAGTCTGTTCAATCAACGAAATCAAACACAAAAAAAGAAATTATTCACACCGATATGTTCAGTAAAGTCCATTCCATTGAAAGTTATCACAAAAATGTCGAGCCTGAGCTGAAATTCGAGGATATTAACTGCATTGTTGAACCAAATGAAAATAATACATGTGGAATTTATCTCGGCAATCTTAATGCAGCAAAAAACCTTCAACTTTTACGAGAACTAAACATATCTGCGGTTTTAACTGTAGCTGAAGAATTAGAACTTTGTTACAATAATGAACAATGGCCTGTTGTTCATTTAAAAATCATGGCTTCTGATGTAGAAAACTTCGATTTGAGCAGATTTTTCGAAAAATGCTTTTCGTTTATCAATAAATTTCAAGGAAATACCAATGTTTTGATACATTGTTATGCTGGAGTTTCAAGAAGCGTTACTATAACGCTGGCTTATCTGATGAAATTCTATAGAATGAGCTTCAAAAAAGCTTTGAGTCTGGTGCGAGAGAAACGAAAGCAAATTTACCCTAATAGTGGGTTTATTAACCAGTTGAAATCTTATGAAAAAATGCTGGCTTGGGAACAAAGCAAAATCCAAACTGTTTTGATTTAAAAATAAATTATATTTAATGTTTAAACTATTATATTTTCTTTAAATTCAAAAAAATATTCTTAATTTTTTGGTTTTGAGAAAAAATTATCAATTATATAAAAAAATGGTGTTAGTTTTTATTTTAAATTTTAAAAAATATAAAAATTTATGAAAATAAATAAATAAAATATAAAATTTATCATCTTTCCAAAAAAAAAAAATTTGTCATTTTCCCAAAATAATTGATTGAATTATTTTCAAACTAAATTTTATTCCTTTCAATCAATAAATCAAAAGTAAAATGGGCTGTGGTGAAACCAAACAAAGTTCTTCGGAAGTCGAAGATCCCACCCTTGATTTGATCAAAATCATCTTCGACTCTCTCTCAACCTCCCGAAACAACCTCACATGTTTTGAGCCAACCTACTACTTCCTTAATCAGATCCTTCAAAAATCTCTTCAAAAAAATGAAGTTTCAAAGATTATTTCAAAAGAACTTAAAAAGTTCCAAACTAATCTTCCTAAAAATCTTCAAGAACCTCTAAACGAAGCGGCTTTCCTTAAATCCATTCTTCCTGTGCAAACAGTTTACAATTCTCTTTATCTATATTCCCCATTTGATTGGCAATCCAAAATGAAAAAAGTGGAAGGAATTTCTTCGATATATGTGAAGGAACAAGATATTTTAGAAGATTTTTTTTTAAATGAACCTGCACAATTTTGGCTAAGGAATTTCATAAAAAAAGAAAACACCTCTTTTTCTGATTTTTTTGAGCGATTTACACCTGATTACATGCAGATTTTCGATCAAGATTACAATTCTCTTCCAGCAACTAAAAGAGTTGATTTGAATGTTTTTCAAGAAAATATCAAGCTATTACTAAAATACGAGCTAGAAAGTAATAATAACCTTACTGTGAGCAGAGAAGGCTGGAATGTTTTCTCTTTTAAGACCTTGTTCAATTACACAGCACGATCACAATTTATTGACAAAGCTTGTGTGGTTCCTAAGAACAATAGCAATCGTTTGACTCTTCGGTTCATTTATTTTGACTGTGAGGTTTTGGAGCAAAATGATCAAAAGGAATACATTATTTCACAGGAAGGACTTGATTTAAATGGGGAGAATCCAATGAAAGTGAAGGATATGCTACACGAGAAAATCAGTGTGGGACGAAATGTGGAAAACGATATCAAATTTGATGGGAAAGATGTTAGCAGAAAACATTTTTTGATCTCGATGAAGAAAGCTTTGAAAGGCGATAAAATAAGCAATGAATATTATGTCAGTAATGTATCGAAGTCAGCTTATATGTATTTTGTGGTGGAAGCTGAAGGGTATCTGTTGGCGAAAAATCTGATTATAAGTCTCACAGAAAGTAAACAATTCTTCATAAGGGATATATACCCTCCGTTTAGTCAAAAAACTGATTATTTAAGCGTTGAGCCTGAATTTTTAGGAGCGAAAATACAACCCATGGTGAATGGTATGAAGCCTTTTATTGAAATAGAATTTCTCGATGATCAAATGAGAACAAACTTTCAAGTTCCAAATGAAGATGAGGATTTCACATTTACTATAGGTAGTGGGCCTGATAATTCAGTAAAAGTTAATGATATTGAAGATGGCGATGAAGGTATTTATCCCGATCATTGCAATATCAAATATGATGCAAATAATAAATGTTGGATTGTACAGGATAAAACAGTTGTGCAGCCAGGAGATATTACGTTCTATAAAACATTGATCAAATGCGAAAATGAGGGGCAATATGAAGATTTTGTCGAAATGAGGGGGATTAGATTAATGGATAAAATGAAGGTGTTTTTTGGGAATTGTGCGCTTTCGGTCAATGAAAAAATAGATTAGAACTTTCCTTAATAATTTCAATCAAAATTTTCAAATTTTGGGAAGAAAAAATTTCAAATCAAAATTAAACAGCAAAAAAATTTTTAATGATGTAATTTTTCATCAGAAAAAAATTCAGCAATTGTTTAAATCTCTTAAAACAAGTGCTTTAAATAATTAGCTTCTCAAATAAAATAAAATAAAATAAAACTCCAATTAAATTTAAAAATAAAAAATCACAATGAATTCAGAACCCACAAAACAACTTTGCAGAAAATCTAGCATCAACGATATAAAAGGAGAATTAATTTCCCCTGAATCTATTCAAGCATTTCAGCAATCAAATGCCCGTCAATCGACCCTTCTTTTCATTTGTAGTGCAGCATATGAAAAAGCCTTTCTAGGCAGAAGTTTGAACATTGTTTCAAGCTATCGTGATGGTGTTTATTGCCAAGATTTCGCTGGTTCTAAGTTTGAAGAATATGATTTAGAACTCTTGAGAAAAACAATGAATGATCTGATCACAGGGCCTTCAGAAATCAAGCTTTTTAAGATGCATAGAAAGGATTTCCAAGAGTATTTGCTGAAGAGAAAATATGAAGATAAGCTTCAGATCTTAAAACTTTACAGAAATGATCCAATAGACGTAGCTCAAATAGATGATTTCGTTGATTATGTAATAGATTCTTTGAGCACTGACAAGAATATCTTGCTTCCTTTTGATATCAATTGTGTGGCAAAAGGGTTCGTGTTGAGATACCCTTTGTTTTCAAGTCAAACAACACTGATGCCTTTTAAGAATGAACCAGCTTTGAATAACATCATTCAGGAATACAAAGAATGGCAACAATTGATGGAATGTTCAACGATTCCTGAACTGAACCATCATATTCTTAAAGGCTCTATCAATGAAATCAAATGGATTTCGGAGAATCTCCACAATAAAAAATTGTTTGATCTGTGTAATTCCATCATTTCCCATTATCCCAAAAAAAGAGTCCTGGCCTTAGCTGGTCCTTCCAGTTCAAACAAAACCACTGTTAGTTTAAGACTAAATCTAGCTTTACAAGCTACAGGGTATAAAACATTGGTTATTTCTATGGATGATTACTATAAGCCTTGGAAAGACATTGCAAAAGATGCTGAAGGAAAATATAATTTCGAAGATATGCAAGCTCTTGATATGGATGCTTTAAAAGAAACTTTTACAAGCTTATTGGCTGGAAAAGTCACAAAAAAAAGAAGAAATTTATTTGATGGGAAAGGAAGTGTAGAGATCAATGAAACCTTTGTTTTAGGTGACAGACAATTCATTGTTATTGAGGGGATTTTAGCTTTGCATGATGAATTTATTAAAGGTATTGGAGAAGATAATATTTATAGAGTTTTTATCCATCCTTATTGTCTGATTCAGGTCGATAGACATCATATTATAAGAAATAGTGATTGTAGATTAATAAAAAGAATGGTCCGAGATTATAAATTCAGAAGCATGATGGCTGAAGAAACACTTTCTGTTTGGAAAAAAGTAAGATTTTCTGAAGAACTTAATATCTTCCCTTATTTCCCTTCA
>JFJP01012336.1_pt1 | contig 12279 bp, 11 predicted proteins | sample 431651 | NCBI WGS metagenome assembly JFJP01 (sample SAMN02602958, study PRJNA72255) | Microbial mat metagenome, whole genome shotgun sequencing project. | biome: fresh water; feature: sink hole; material: water; isolation source: purple microbial (photo- and chemosynthetic) mats found in... | reverse complement strand
CAGTGTCGTTCTGAGCGGAGCGAAGAACCTCTACAATTGTCCCAGAGACCCTTCGCTGTCGCTCACGTTGTCCCGATGCTCTTTCGGGAGGCAATCATGGTTAGGTGCGTAAGGTGAGTTAAGTAAATCACCTTACGAAGACGCTTACGGCGAAGCAGGCTTCGTAAATTTAGCGCGGAGATTTATCTCCACGTGGATAATGCGTTTGTGGAAGGTGAGTGAATAAAATTTGCACAAGAAGTTGGCAGGGGCTTTTGGTTGTGAGCCATGTCAAGATGGTATCATACCCCATCTTAATTTTTCGCAAGGATATTTAATGGCTTCTCAAATTGACAGGACTCCTGAAGAACGCCGCGACCCATACGCGGCTTTGCGTTTTCTCGACTTTCGTTTACTGCTCACGGGGCGTTTCATCACCTCTTTTGGAAATGAAATGCTTTCATTTGCCATTGCCTGGGAATTATGGCTGCGGACGCACAGCGCGTTTGCCCTGGGCATGGTTGGGTTGGTACAGGTCGTTCCGGTTATTGTGTTGTCATTGCCTGCCGGCCATGTGGCTGATCAATACAACCGCAGACGCATCGTGTTGATCACGCAACTGTTAACAGGGTTATGCGCCTTGGGACTGGCATATCTTTCATTTACGCAAGGGGCGTTGGTTTTCGTGTATTTATGTTTGTTCGGTATCGGAGTTGCGCGCGCATTCAATGACCCCGCATCGTCCACGCTGGTGCCAGAGACTGTGCCTCCGCATCTTTTTTCCAGCGCGGCAACGTGGAACAGCAGCACATGGCACATCGCTTCCATTGTTGGACCAGCTGTCGCCGGACTTGTCGTAGCGTTTTCTGGTAACGTTACCCTTATTTATGTGTTTGATGCAGTAGGCGCGATCATCTTTACGGTTTTGTTGAGCATGATCAAAGGCAGGCAATTGCCGCTCGCGGCCAAATCTGCCACCTGGTCGTCGTTGACCGAAGGCTTTAGATTTATGCGCGACACAAAGGTGATTCTTGCCGCCATCACATTGGATATGTTCGCCGTTTTATTCGGCGGCGCGGTGGCCTTGCTCCCAATTTACGCCACCGATATTTTGCATGTCGGCCCGCAAGGCATGGGCGTGATGCGTGCCGCGCCCTCCATCGGAGCCGTGTTGATGGCTTTTCTAATTGCCCATCTCCCGCCGATGAAAAACGCCGGACGGACTTTGCTGTGGGCTGTGGCGGGCTTCGGAGCATTTACCATTGTCTTTGGGCTTTCAACCTGGTTCTGGCTCTCGGTGTTGATGCTTGCGCTCCTGGGCGCACTCGATAACGTCAGCGTGGTCATTCGCGGCACATTGCTTCTCACGCATACACCCGATGAAATGCGCGGACGAATCTCCGGCGTGAACAGTATTTTTATTGGCATCTCAAATGAGTTGGGAAGTTTTGAATCAGGTTTCGCCGCCGCGTTATTTGGACCCGTCATCGCGGTAGTTGCAGGCGGCATCGGAACCATTTTGGTTGTGTTGACCGTTGCAAAATTCTGGCCCGAAATGCGTAACTTGAAAACGCTCGATGTACCTAAAATAATTTCTGAGGTTAATTAGTCAGAAAGCATTCACCACGGAGATCACAGAGAAACCCTTTTGAAAATCTCCGTGGACTCTGTGCGCTGTGGTAAAGTTTTACAAGTCAATTAATCATCTAATCTTTTTAGAGGTGTCCCGTGCTGAACAACCGTCAACTCGCTGATACGTTTACCCTGATCGCCAATTTATCTGAAATTAAGGGCGAAGTCATTTATGTCATTCTTGCTTATCGCAAGGCTTCCGAAAATTTAATGTCTCTCGGACGCGAAGCCAGCGAATATTGGAAAGAAGGCAAGTTAAGAGAAATTCCTGGTGTGGGCAAAGCCATTGCCGAAAAAATAGATGAACTGCTCACCACAGGCAAACTTGAGTTTTTGGAAAAACTTAAACTTGAAGTCCCGGCCAGTTTGGCTGATTGGCTGCAAGTGCCCGGACTTGGACCTAAAAAGATCGCGTTGATCTGGAGGACATTAAATATCACCGCTCTGACTCAACTGGAAACTGCCGCAAAAAACGGACAGATTCGCGACCTTCCTGGCATGGGCGCAAAATCTGAGGCTGCCATTTTGGAAGGGATCGCCTCACTCGCGCGGCGATCTGGAAGAATTCCGCTAGGCCGGGCATATCCGCTGGCGCAGGCGATTATTGCCACACTCAAACGGGTGGATGGAGTCGTCGCAGCAGAATCCGCTGGCAGCTTGAGAAGGATGCGTTCCACCGTCGGCGATTTGGATATTTTGGTGGCGTCCAAAGATTCATCGGCTGTGATGGATGCATTCATCAATCTGCCGGGTGTGAGCCGTGTGCTTGGCAAAGGCGAAACCAAAGCCAGCATTGAGTTTGCCGACGGCGTGCGCGCGCAAGTTTGGGTGCATCCGCCTGAAAAATTTGGCACCGCCTTGCAATATGCGACGGGCTCGAAAGATCATAACGTGCAGTTGAGACAGATTGCGCTTGCAAAGGGATTGTCGCTGTCAGAACATTCGCTGACTAAAATAGACCCTTCGACAGGCTCAGGGCGAGGCGGCAAAGACGAAATCCTTTGCGCCACTGAAGAGGAAGTTTATGAAATGCTTGGCTTGCCGTGGATTCCGCCCGAACTGCGCGAAGGTCGCGGAGAGGTGGCGGCCGCGAAGGCGGGCAAACTTCCAAAGTTGATCGAAGTGAAAGACATTAAAGCAGATTTGCAAACACACTCCACCTGGAGCGATGGAAAATTATCCATGCTCGAAATGGCTCAAGCCGCCGCAAGACGCGGTATGAAAGTGATTGCATTCACCGATCATTCTGCCAGCCTTGGTGTGACAGGCGGTATGAAAATGGAAGATCACAAACGGCAAGCGGATGAGATCAAAACAATTCAGGCGCAACTTGGCGGAAAGATTTTGGTTCTACACGCCAGTGAGGTTGAGATCAAAGCCGATGGCACGCTGGATTATCCCGATGAATTTCTTGCCACGCTTGATCTTGTGGTTGCATCCATGCATACGGGTTTGCGCCAGCCGCGTGAGAAGGTCACGCAGCGCATGATCAATGCAATCCGCAACCCGCATGTGGATATAATCGGGCACCCGACGGGGCGTTTGATTCCCGACCGCGAAGGCGCAGATTTGGATATGGAAGCCGTGCTCAACGCCGCCGCTGAAACAGGCGTGGCATTGGAGATCAACGCCCATCCATCGCGTCTTGACCTGGATGACATGTATGCGCGCCGCGCAAAAGAGTTGGGCATTCCGATCAGCATCAATACTGATTCGCACTCTGAAGCGGATTTTGATATGTTATTCTATGGCGTTGCTGTTGCAAGGCGCGCGTGGTTGACGAAAGAGGATGTGATTAATGCATGGTCAACGAAGAAGTTGTTGAGTTGGTTGAAGAAACGCGGCGCGGCGGCTTAGTTTTCAGTTTTTGAATGGCGCAGACCAAATTTCAAAATGCTTATTTTCTAAATTAGAATAGGTCTCTTGCAGAAAACACATAAGTAAAAGACTTTTCATCGCAGAGGTTGTCATTGGTTTTCTCCGTGACCTCTGCGCGCTCTGTGGTAAAACTGCATAACATCAATTAATAAAAAATGCTATTATGCTTTTTTTGAATTGGAGGCAAAATGACAGAAGGTTCGATATCGGCAGGGGAAGTTCGTTTTTTTAGCGGAAGTTCAAATCCGCAATTGGCAGGCAAGATTGCGGCGCAGTTGGGCGTGCCGTTGGACGGCACTCATATTACGCGCTTCAGCAACGATAACCTGTACATTCAACTGGATGCCAGCGTGCGCTATCGCCGCGTGTATATTGTGCAATCGCTTTCGCAGCCGGTTAATGATCACTTGATGGAATTGTTAATGATGATCGATATTGCGCGCAGTGCGGCTGCATCTGAAGTACATGCCATCATCCCTTATTATTCCTTTGGACGTTCGGATAAAAAAGATGCGCCGCGTATTTCGATCACAGCCCGCCTGGTTGCAGATTTGTTGAAGACAGCCGGCGCCACGCATGTGATGAGCATGATGTTCCATTCGCCGCAGGTGCATGGTTTCTTTGGCATCCCCACTGATCCGCTAAGCAGTAACCTGGTGATCAAAGATTACCTTTCAAAACTTGATTTGAAAGACTCCATAATTGTCGCGCCTGATATGGGGCAGGCTAAATCTGCGGCGCGCTTTGCGAAGACTCTAAATCTGCCGGTTGCCGCCGGAAATAAAGAACGTGTTTCAGATACAAAAGTGATCATCAGCGGGCTGGTTGGCAACCAGGTACAAGGACTTAAACACGCCTTGATCTATGATGATGAAATTGCCACAGGCGGTTCCATTATGGAATTAAGCCGCGTGTTGATTGGCGAAGGGATTGAAGATATTCGTGTCATTTGCACGCACGGCGTTTTTAGCCACAATGGACTCGAACGGCTGGCGGTTGTTCCCCACATCAAAGAGATCATCACCACAGATACAGTTCACATCCCGCCTGAAAAAATGAATCCAAAATTGACGGTGCTTTCTGTTGCGCCAGTCTTTGCGGATGCCATTCACCACAATATTAACCGCGAGTCGTTGAGCGATCTGTTTGTCTTTGGCGAGTAATGCCCCGCTTGATGAAAGATAAGTTGTTGATAAGACTTGTTTCCCTCCGCGTCAAAAGAATGTATAATTTTATTATATTAAGGAGGCACATATGATAAACAAAACGATGCAAGATGCAATAAATGACCAGATCAACAGAGAGTTGTATTCTTCTTACCTATATCTCTCAATGGCTGCATACTTTGAAGACAAGAATTTATCCGGTTTTGCCCATTGGATGCGCGTACAGGAGGCTGAAGAACGCCAACATGCCATGAAGTTTTATGACTTCATTGTGGAACGCGGCGGCAAGGTAACCCTCAAAGCCATTGATGCGCCAAAAACCGAATGGAAGTCAACCCTGGAGGTTGCCGAGGAAGTTGTCGCGCACGAGGCTTTTATCACCGCTTCAATTTACACCCTGTATGAAACCGCCTTGAAAGAGAAGGATTATCCCGCGCAGATTATGCTGCAATGGTTCATCTCAGAGCAGGTGGAAGAAGAGAAGAATGCCGCTGAAGTTGTGGCAAACTTGAAGTTGATTGAAGAACGCGGCACAGCCGTTTTGGTGCTTGATCATCAACTGGCAAAACGCGCCGCCGGATAAGTCGAAAGAGATTTAGCCACAGAGATCACAGAGAAGGTTTTTTAATCTCGGTGATCTCTGTGGTAAAAGTTTTCCTTGCTTTTTGTAAAGGATTTTATTTTTTAATGCCTAAAGGCGAAGTGTCTTTAGGGTCTTTTTTTATTTTAGGAGAGCCCCCATGGATATTACAATTCGCCGCGCCACGCAGGAAGATAAAGCCGACTGGGTTCGGATGCGTAAGGGCATTTGGCCCGATTGGACTGATGAATATTTGGTTATTAATATGGATGAAACCCTTTCCAGCGATAATGATTTTGTCATCTTCGCCTGTGATGGAGATCGTCCAATTGGTTTGACAGAAGCGAGCATAAAAGACCATGCAGAAGGGTGCGAGACCAACCCCGTTGGCTATCTTGAAGGGTGGTTCGTTCAGGAAGAGTATCGCGGGAAAGGTATTGTGGGCATTATGACTCAAGCCGCCGAAGATTGGATCCGCGGGAAGGGCTGTACCGAAGTGGCTTCGGATACCTGGCTCGAAAACGAATCCAGCATCCGCGCGCATGTGAAGATGGGGTATGCCGAAGTGGAGCGTCTGGTGCATTTCGTGAAAAAGTTATCCTGATGTGCGGGGCTTGGTTGGGGGCGAAAAATGCAAAATAGACACAAATGCTGGGGAGTAGGATCATGCTGGGGTTGGCGTTGAGGCGCAGTTCCGAAAATCCCAGATGTGAATAGGAGGGAATTTATCTTATTTTCCCGTTGTAATTATCTTGCAATACGAATATGGGTTGGCTTATTTGCAATTAAGTTTGTATAATGGTCTTTATTGTCTTTTGTGCATTATGGCGCAGAAGGTTTTGTTATGAGTATTCGGCTCAAAGTTATCCTGCCTTATTTATTTTTGACCATAATCGTATCTGTGATTGGGGTCTATGTGGTCACGCGCCTTGTGTCGAATACCATTCAAGAGCGGTTGACCAATCAACTTTTGGAGGCCGGGCGCGTTGTTTCAGATAGTTTTGTGCGCCAGGAAGTTCGGCATGTTGAAACTGCGCGGATTATTGCCTACACTACCGGATTGGCCGATGCGCTTGCCAGCGAAGACCGTGAAACCGCGTTGACTTTGGCAGAGCCGGTTTTTGCAGGATTAGGGGTTGAGAATTTGATTCTGGTTTCGTCTCAGGGAAATGAACTTGTTCACTTAATATTGGATGAAAAGGGCAGGACGCAGCGGGTCGATCAGGATACCGGCGCGGCCAATTCACCGATTGTTGCGCCATTTTTGGCCAACCGAAATTTTGAAGAACCTCCGCGCCGCGCTTTGGGCGTTAATTTGGTGAACGATGGAACCTATTACTATACGTCCATTCCTGTTTCTGCCGAAGGCAGGTTCTCAGGCGTGGTGGTGGTGGGCACATCCATTCGGAATATTCTCCCATTTTTGAAAAGCACGGCTCTGGCAGATATTATTATTTATGGCGGCGATGGGCAAGCCATTGGCACCACTCTCGGCGTGTCCGACCAAAATACGTTAAATCTTATTTCGATTCCAAAAACGGAATATCAGCAGATTATTGTTTCAAAAGATATTGTAACGGGGAATAATATTTCAGTGGATGGGCGTTCCTTTAGCATTGCGCGCGGTCCTTTGCAGGTGGGCAATGATCGCATTGGCGTATTTGCTGTAGCCCTGCCGTTGGATTTTGTGATCAAATCTGGTGCGGATAGCCGAACTACGTATGTAATTTTGTTTACCATCGTTTTCTTTTTCGTGCTTGTGATTGGTTTTGTGGTCTCGCGGCTGATTATTAATCCGCTGTACTCGCTTGTGAATACCTCACAAGCCATTGCCGGCGGCGATCTTGAACAGCGCACGGGTATCCGCTCGAATGATGAGATCGGCACGCTTGCCCACACCTTTGACGAGATGACTTCGCGCTTGCAGGAGCATACGCTCGAACTGGAACGGATGAATCAAGTCCTGAGAAATATTGACAAGACGAAGACCAACTTTATTCAAATTTCGGCGCACGAGTTGCGTACTCCGCTGACATTGATCATGGGATATTCGCAAATGCTCGAACAGGATACAAAAGATAATCCTGAACTATTGGCTATGGCGCAGGGTATTCTGGACGGTTCAGAGCGCATGACTGATATTGTGGACAGTATGTTGGATGTTTCGCGTATTGATAGTAATACGCTGTTCCTTAGAAAAACCGGTCTGCGCATTGACCTGTTGATTAAGAAAGTTAACAAGGGATTTGAGAAGGCATTTGAAGAACGCAATATTTCAATGAATATGGACGGACTTCGAGATTTGCCGCTTGTGCCTGCCGACCCCGATTTGCTTTTAAAGGTGTTTCATAACGTTATTATGAACGCGATCAAATTCACGCCTGACGGAGGAGCGATCACCATCAGCGGGCGATATTTGAATGGAAACGAACCGCCGCAAGTGGAAGTTGCCATCCGCGACACCGGAATTGGTATTGAGCCCGCCCTGCAAAAACTGATCTTTGAGAAATTTAATCAGACAGGCGATGTGCTTTTACATTCATCCGGCAAGACCAAATTTAAGGGCGGCGGACCCGGACTTGGCTTGGCAATTGCGCGCGGCATTGTGGAAGCGCATGGTGGAAAGATTTGGGTGGAGAGTCAGGGGTATAATGAAGAAGTACTTCCGGGAAGTACGTTCTTTGTTTCTTTACCTGTTGAGAAACAAATGGAGACAAGCACATGATAACCTCCACCCGTGAACGACGTGATTGGACTTTGCTAATTTTTATCATTCCCATTGGCGTTATTTTAATGCTGATTGCGGGACAGGTTGCGATTCGCCTTGTTCCGATTTGGAGCGTGGATGCGGGGATGCAATCCAAACTTGATCCGAGTAATCTTCCAAAACAACAAAGCGGTCTTGTGCAACCCGTATTGCCCGCGATTCTAACTCCGCTGGGCTGGTTCGATACCTTTCTTACGCCCGGCGCCGGTTCTGAGGATCAAAATGTTGCTTTTCCGGCATTTGTTGTATTTGAACCAAGCGCCACGCCTGCGTTTACATCTTCTCCGCCGCCAACGGTGGTTACGCCATCTCCCATCATTCCTGTAACTGGTACTTCATCGCCAACCGTGGTCGTAACACCGTCTGCCAGCGGCACCCCGAAACCTCCAGTAAATGAAGAAACGCCCATACCGCCAACGATAGTTACGACACCACCGACAGTTGTGCCTCCGCCAATTGTTGACCCTCCCGTTGTACCTCCTATCGTTGTTGTACCGCCTCCAGAAGGGATTAATATTGGCCCAGGAGACAACAAATTTGTGGATAACATTCATTGGCTTGTCATAGATCTTGGCTTGACCCCGATTGTCGTGAGCGGAGACACGAATTACGATATAGTGTATTACGAAATAAGTGGCTGCGCCGGAATTTGTATGGATGAAGTAGTCATTGGGATTTCGAATGACTCAAACGGAATTTCCAACTTTACAGTATTTTACTGGGGCAACAGCGCTGCAGATATGAATTCAAATGTTGGTGTGGTATCTCAAACTGACGGAGAAACTGATAATCAACCGATTGTAACATCTGTTCTTTACGGAGATCCCTACCAAACTGGCATTGCCATTGATGTGGATAATTCCCTCCTCAGCGAGCCGCCTCTAGGTTCGTATCGGTATATAGTAATTACGTCGCCAACGGTAGGGGATGGCTTGGAATTAGACGCCGTTCAGGTGATTGAATTACCGAATCCATTAATAGCTGGCGCGTCAATTACAGCCGTGGATGGTCAATCCGCTTCGCCGGCTGCTGTTTCAACGGCTGAAGAAGTCCCGATTGTTGATCCAGTGGTGGATCAAGTCTCAGGTGATCCAGTGGTGGAAGAAGCGCCGGCTGAGTCAGTTGTGGAAGCCCCAGCTGAACCAGTGGTAGAGGTTGAAGCTCCAGTTGAACCTGCGGCAGAAGCGGAAGTTCCGGCTGAACCAGCGGATACAGCGCCCGCCGAGCCAGTGGTGGAAGAAGTTATTCCACCAGTCTCTCCATAAACATGAAGCGAGACCGAATTACTCGGTCTCGCTTTTTTTTCAAACTGTGCGGTAAGCGCGTGTTTTGTTGTATACTGACAAAAAATAAAATTGGAGTTTCCACCATGAGTAAATTGACCACAGAAAAATATCTTGTTCGGGCATTGTTGGACGACGGAGCAATGTCAAAATCACTTTTTGAGGAGGAATTGCAGAATCAAATAGATGAGTTCTTGAAATCCAAGCAGGAAGATCAGGATGATTTTTTCTTCGCAATTACCGAGAGTAATAATCAGGTTGCCATGCTTTTGATTGATGGGGATGACAAAGTCCACGTTAACGAGGAAGCCCGCGCCGTGTTGAAAATATTTTGGCAGAAATCAGTTTATGAAGATAACATCCTGCTGCTGCTCCCGCAAATGGTGGAGGAGTTGAACGAAGGTTATTATTTTGTAACTGGGGTTAAGGCGCAAAGCGAGTCGGACTAAATCCATTTCCAACGAGGCTGTTATGATCTCTTTTGAGATTGACATGACCACGGTTTTGATTTTTCTATTTTTTGGAAACCTGGTCACCGCTGGCTTGCTGGCTATTTATTCCGGCGAATCTATTTCTCATCACGCGCATCGCCAATTTTTGGCGGGTAAGCTGCTTCAAAGCATATCCTGGCTGCTCCTTGCCATGCGCGGCAAAATTCCAGATGTGCTTTCTGCGCATGTGGGGAACTCATTACTACTGGCTGGTTTTGCGCTGGAGGCTCTGGCATTAATTTCAGTGGAAAAGCCGAGAAAACAATGGGAAACTTATTATGCGATAGTTGTTGCTGTTTTTATTTTTGTTTTTTGGGGATTTGCAAGACAGCCCAATGAGTATGTATACATATCTTCCACCTTCGCGGCCGTTATCTTTCTTTCTGTGACGACCTTTTTTCTACGTGATTCAAAAAAATCCACTTTACGATATTCACTTAGCGTAATTTATACAGTTTCTTGTTTGATTCTGTTGGTTCGCAGTATGAACGCTTTTCTGCACGCAGATTACAAATTGATGTCCAGTGAATTTTCCCAGAACCTGACCTTTATATCGACATACTTTCTTATGATTATTAGCGGAAGCAGTTTTTTGTTGCTGCAACGCGAGCGCACCGATGAATTATTAAGGGTTGTCAACCAGGAACTCGATCAACTGGCGCACATTGACGGCCTGACAAGCCTGGCTAACCGGCGTAAGTTTAGCGAAAATCTAACTTATGGCATTTTGGAAAGCCGCCGCCGTGTCGAGCCGCTGGCGCTCATCATGGCAGATATTGATTTTTTCAAGAAATACAATGATCACTATGGGCATATTTACGGGGATAGGTGTCTGGTTCAAGTGGCACAAGAGTTGAAACGGCATTGTCAGCGCGGAACAGACCTGATAGCCCGTTACGGTGGGGAAGAGTTTGCGATTGTCCTGATAAATACGGATATTACTGAAGCCTGCCGAATTGCTGAAGCGATTCGCAAGGGCGTTCATGACCTGACCATTCCACATGCCGGTTCAGATGTGAGCGATTGTGTTACGTTGAGTCTGGGCGTATTTTCGGCGATCCCCGACTCGGATGAACATGATTATGACTGGTACATTATCGAATCTGACCGCCGTTTATATGATGCCAAGCGCGCAGGGCGAAACCAGTGTGTTTGTGCGTAAAAGTTTCTCGTGCGGACATGTGACTCGCAACGCAAGCCTTTCGCTGATGTGTGTCTGTTTTCTGGCTACACAATCTCGTCAAGTTGATCTAAAATTTTCGTGGAAAGGAATACTCAATGAAGACTATTTATGTTGATGGCGTTCCCGATGATTTACACAAACGACTTCGGCAACTTGCTCATGTCAATCATCGTTCTTTGAGCGCACAGGTGATTTTCATGCTTTCCATGTCAACTGGTGATGGAGAACGCCGCAATCAACAAGCCAACATTCTAGATTCGATTCGAAGCAGACGATTCAAGATTCCCTCAAATGCGGTTTCTACTCTTGAATTGTTGCGAGAGGATCGTGGACGATAGATTGTTTCGGCAGACTAAAGTCCTGCCTCAGTTCGTGGAAGTTGCCACCCAAGAGGGCGCTTTGTATTTATAACAATGACACAATGAGATTTAATTTTCGAATGTGTTTTTGTTTTCTAATTTCACATTCCCAGATTCTAATTACTTTCCACCCATCACTTCTTAATTTCTTTGTCACAAGATTGTCCCTTTTTTGGTTTTTGGATATTTTCTCTCTCCAGTATTCATCATTCGCCCCAGGTTTGCGTTCTCTACAACTATGACCATGCCAATAACAACCGTCAACAAATACTATTAGTTTTTGTTTTGGAAATACAAAATCTGGTCTTCCTGTAAGATTAAAGTTTCGCCGCCACCCTGAAATTTTGTGGGACTTAAATATATTTATCAAGGCAATCTCTGTGGATTTATTGCCTTTAGAACGAACTGCGCTCATGACTTGTGAACGTTTTTCTTTGCTAAAAACATCCGTCATAAAATTACCCAGTTATCATCTCGATAAAAATAGTTTTTTGGAAGGTTTCCAGTCTTTTGCAATAGCGTCTGCTTTTTCAAGCCAACGGCGAATTCGTTGTTCGGGCTTTACCGATTCTTCCCAATATTCTATAAATAGAGCATCGTCCATTCTTAATGCGGCTTCGCGCATTTCGTTTTCAATAAGTCTCAGCGCGCGTTCAATGTAAAGACCACCCTCGTCATCATTTTCTGGATTTGCCACACTTCCAGCAGAGAAAAGGTCGCGCGCTTGGTGGGCGATAACTCCATGATATGTCAGCAAATACAAAACAACGTCGTCGTATTTATTTCGAGAACGTCCTGAAGCGACAATACTGGGACAGAGTAAAACTGCTTCGGCTCGAAGACGTTTTTTCTCTTCCGCCGAAAGGCTCGTATAAAGCCGCGCTTGAATAGGCAGGGTGTGCTCAGCATCAGGCGTATCTTCTAACCACCACAATCTTTCGCCCTCGTTTAGACGGGATCT
>JFJP01039928.1_pt1 | contig 12283 bp, 21 predicted proteins | sample 431651 | NCBI WGS metagenome assembly JFJP01 (sample SAMN02602958, study PRJNA72255) | Microbial mat metagenome, whole genome shotgun sequencing project. | biome: fresh water; feature: sink hole; material: water; isolation source: purple microbial (photo- and chemosynthetic) mats found in... | reverse complement strand
CTTATTATTACATAGTATTTCTCCTGATATTAGCATTTTTATGTTTTTAATACTTTTAATTAGTAATTTATATATACATACAAACTCATATTATAGTATTTATAAAAACATGTTATATGAACAACTTTTTCATATATCATTACGTAAAATAAAGTTGCATGAACCAAATATAGATGAAGAATATCATTTAGCAATAAAATGTAATGATATAAATATTCGTCAAAACATCTTTAAATTTAGTTCTTATTTTATTCTTAAAAATATTAATCTAGAAGTTAAAGTAAATGAAAAGATTGTTATTCATGGATTAAGCGGTAAATCAAAAATTGCAGAATATTTAAGTAATTTTAATGATCATAATTTAGATATTCAATGGAAATATACTCCGAAATACTATGATATTAATTTTTTAAATGCTACTCCTATATATGAAAGAGTAAAAACAATACTAAACTATGCCCTTAATAGTGAAGATCAAATTATTATACTTGATAACAGTCTTATAGATATTTTATTATTATCTGATAAATTATTATTTTTAAATAAAATTAAAAATACAAGTAAGACTATTATAATATTTTCATCATCCTTTATTAAAGGATTTACTAATTATGAGATCATAAATCAATCTTTAAAAATAATGTAAAATAATAAAATGTGGTATCTAAATATTAAAAATATTATTACTAATATTTTATCTATAAATAAAATAATAAACAAATCTTATATTATTTGTCAATCTGATAGTAAATTTGAAACATGTATTAAAACTCTAATTATAGATGATGCACAAACAATAGTACGCATTTTACAGGAATTTTTTTCTAATAAAAATCTTGATCCTGAGTTTATAGAAGCTTTTATTAATGTATTTATGACTTTGCAAGAAATATATAATGATGATAATGCTATTAAACAATATAATAATTTAAATAATAAACAAAAAAATGATAAAAAACAAAATCAAAATTATCAAAATAAGAATTATTTAAATATTGTTATAAGAAAACTATTTGATATTATTATAAATATTGTTTATATTATGTTTGAAAATATAATAGAACTTAATACATATCAAAAAAATGAAACAAGTATACAATCAGTTATAGTTGAAAATATTAAAAAAAATACATCATCCATTAAAATTTATGAACATGTAAATATGTATACATTATTTATGATGGGAGCCGCTATTATTTTACCTAAGAATAATTATGAAACTTTATTAATAGTAAAAAAATTACTTACAACAATCAATAATACATTTGATCAAGATGCAATTTTTTCTCAGTTTTTAACTGAATTTGATAATTTAACACCTGAAAAAATGGAAGAATTAGTAAGTATACAAAAAGAATCTCAATATCATTTTTCAATTGCTGGAAGTATATCAACAATTAATGTTAATGATTTTATGAAAATACTAAATCAATGTCTTAAAAGTAGAAATTTTGTTTTTACTCCAATATATATGGAATTCTTTCTAAAGATAGAAGAAATTGATCTTTTGGTTATTATTGATGAATTTAGATCTAATTTAAACTAAGCCATTCAATAACAGAGAGTGCAGCATTTGTTCCTTCTCCAGAGGCAGTAATAAGTTGATGAATATCGTTTTGATTTGTTACATCTCCTGCCGCAAATATACCATTGCAAGTAGTTTTACCCTTTTTATCTACAATAATATGTCCACTTGCATTTACTTGAACATCTTGTAAATTAATTTGATTTTCTCCTTTTAAAAACTGAGTATTAGGTATCATACCAATATTTACAAATATACCATCTACTTCTAACATAGTATTTTTAAAATATACATTAATAATGTTATCTGATCTTAATTGAATATTCTGAACTTCTTCATCTGTAATAATTGCAACATTATCTAAACTTTTAACATATTCTATAAGATTTGCAAAGGCTCTGAAATTTTTAGATCTATGTACAAGTGTTACTTTTTTACATATACCACTTAAATATTTAACTGCTTCAAAAGCAGAATTACCTCCTCCAATAACAACAACTTCTTTATTTTTATATAAAAATCCATCACAAATAGCACAATAACAAATTAAATTCTTAGGCACATCTTTATCGAGATGACGATGAGATGATCCTGTTGCAATAATAATAGTTTTTGTATAATATTCAGAATCATCTACTGTTTTAATAATAAAAATATTATCTCTTTTAAAAATGACCTTCACATATGAGGAAATATAATTTTGTTCTCCTATGACAGACTTAGCGTGATCAGTAAGCTTATCTCCTAAATCAGATCCTGAAATATTTTGAAAACCAAGATAATTATTAACAATGTTTGCTGTAGCTATTTGACCTCCAGACTCACCAACTATCATTAAAACTTTTTTATTTGCCTGAGAAACATATATTGCAGCAGAACAACCAGCTCCGCCCCCTCCTATTACAATACAATCAAATATTTGAATACTCATACATAATAATATATTATAAATATAGAATATTATATGCCTAAAATAGTATTATATGAACCTGAAATAGCAATGAATGTTGGAGCTATTATTCGATTAGCAGCATGTTTTAATACAAGTATTATCTTAATTGAACCAATGGGATTTTCTCTTGAGGATAGAGTATATAAACGAGTAAAAATGGATTATAAAACAGATATTGAAATTTATAATTCATTTAATGATTTTATGAATAAATATTTTAATTATAGAAAAATATTATTTACACCTCATAGTTCGTTATCATATACAAACATTAAATATCAAAAAGATGATTTATTAATTTTTGGTAGAGAAAGTAATGGTGTAGAAAACTATATTGCAGCTCAGATGAATTTACTTGTATCTATACCTATGCATTTTAATTGCAGAAGTTTAAATTTAGCTACTTCTGTAGCAATAGCTTTATCAAAATAAATATATAAAAAAGATAAAATATGATATAATTATTATATATGGCAAGTTAGCTCAGTCGGTAGAGCGGCGGGATCATAATCCGTAGGTCGTGGGTTCGATCCCCACATTTGCCACCAAAATAAATATGAATAATAAAATTTTATGTATAATTGAGAATAAACTTTTATATAGCAATAAATTATTATTAAAAATAATTAGTATACTCTATACAACAAAAGCTGCAGATATAATACTTATACCAAATATAAATCATATTAATTTTGTAATATATAATTATTATAATAATATACATTTAAAAGTTAATAAGGATGAATATTTAAAAATGATAATGATTATTAAATTAGCTTGTAGATTAAATATTATAGATATAATACCTCAAACAACTAGCATTCCATTTATAGCTCAAAACATTAAATATTTTTTAAGAGTATCTATACATCCTACAAATACAGGTGAGAGATGTGCATTTAGATTTCTAAGAGATGATGTATTTTTATCAAATCATATTGTTTCTCAAATACTTGATCAAAAAGGTTTGGTTATTATAGCTGGTCGTACTTGTAGTGGAAAAACAACATTATTATATTCTTGCATAACAAAATTTAAAGGTAATTGTATTACATTAGAGGATCCTGTAGAATATGCAATATCATCAGTATCTCAAACAGATGTATCTAATATTGGTTACGATGAAGGTATTAAATCTGCATTGAGACAAAATCCTGATCTAATTTGTATAGGAGAAATTAGAGATGAAATTAGTGCATCTGCTGTAATTAGAGCAACATTAACAGGACATAACGTAATTACTACTTTACATGCAATATCTGCTGATCACGTGTATACAAGATTGTCTGACTTAAAAGCTAAATATATTAATGAATGCATAAGTGCAATAGTATATTGTAATAATTTTCAGTATCAATTTGTGTCAATATAATATTATGGAAGTTAATAATAAAAAAGCAGATTTTTTATATGATTTTGAAATAGAGATTGAAGCGGGATTAGTATTAAGAGGTAACATGGTAAAACAACTTAGAAAAAATCCTCCATCTTTAGGTAATATGTATGGATATGTACAACAATCAGAGATTTTTTTAAAAAATATAATACCGGAAGAATCTGTAAAATGTTTGCTTAGAAAAAATCAAATTAAAAGAATTATAGGTTTATATTCTAAAAATAACTGTGTAATTGTACCAACTTCTTTTTATGATATAAGAGGTAAATTTAAAGTAACTCTTGGTATAGGTACTAGATCTAAACAACATGATTTAAGAGAAAAAATTAAACAAAGAGATGTTCAAAGAAGGGGACATGATTAATTGCAGATAGAGGGACTTGAACCCCCACAACTTTCATTACAAGAACCTAAATCTTGCGCGTCTACCATTTCGCCATATCTGCTTATAATATATTTTAACATAAATATTAACTTTAGAAGTATAAAAATATAATAATAATAAATTTATAATATTATTTTATAAGAATACGATATGTTAAATTTTCAAATTTCAAAGCAATCAAAACCATTTATTATTACATCATTTATTTTATTAGGATTGATAAGTATTTTATATCTGCTATCAAAAACAACAGCATGCCAAGAATCATATATAAATATTTTTAGTAATAAAATTACATACAATAATATCATTAAAGCACTTATATCTATTGTAAGTATGATATATGTAATTTTATTAATACATAGTATTAAAAATACAAATGAAAATAAACTGATAGGAGATAATACTAAAGTACAAATAGTAGCAAATAATAAACAATATATACTAAAAAGTAATGGATATGAATATTGGTTAGAAAAAAACGAAAATCTATTATTATATGCTCATTCAACGTGCCAGAGTGGTGTATATTCAGCATATTTATTTAAAGATGAAAATAATATGATTATAGATAAAGCATCTATTTGTAAAAATCATGATAAATATTTTATAAAATGTGGAATTGAAGAGTTTGTAATATAGTTTATTATTGATTATGAGTAAAAACACAATTTGTATTACAGGAGGAACAGCAGGACATGTATTACCTGCTATTGTTTTACAAAAATACTATGATGGAGATTTATTAATTGAAGACAGCGCAACTAAATTTATAATAGGAGATAATACTTATTCTACTTTTCGATATAGTAGTATTTATAATATTTGGCATTTTATAAAATGTTTTTTTTGGAGTTTATTTAATTTAGGTAAATATGAAACTATAATATTATTTGGATGTTATGTAAGTTTGCCATTTATAATAGCAGCAAGATTACTCAGTATATTTACAAAAAAAAAGTTGCTTGTACATGAGCAAAATGCTATATTGGGAAGAGCAAATAAAGTTGCAATATTTTTTGGATTTACGCTACTATCTACATTTTATATTAAAAATTGTAAGAGACAAAATTATTTTGGATTACCTGTATTTAGTGCTATAAAAAAAAAGACACATACATTTAAATATGCTGTAGTATATGCCGGATCATTAGGATCTGATTTTTTCGATAAAAATGTTGTTCCATTAGTAAATAAATATGCAATAAAATATGATCTTAATTTTATTATACAGGTAAAAGATACAAGTAAATTTACAGATTATAATATGAGATTACAATTTGTAAATTATCTAGAGATTAAAGATAATATTAATGATATTACAGCTAATGCAGAATTTATTATATCAAGAGCAGGAGCAAATGCAATTGGATCATTTACCTTATATCAAAAAAAAGCACTACTTATACCACTAAAAAACTCAAAAGATAATCATCAGTACTATAATGCTTTATACTCAGGTTTTTCTCTAATAGAAGAAAAGGATTTTAATGAAGAAAACTTTTTTTTAGCTATAGAACATTTAATCATAGGTAATATTAAATTGTTTATAGTTGAGCAATAAAAAAATAATTACCTAATTTTACAAATATTTACAAATATGTTATAATTGTTTCATAAGAGCCAATGGTATATATATTAATATAGCGCTATGCTCTAGGAGAAATATGTCGATAAAAGAGAAAAAAAGTAAGATTTACTTTCAAAAAGAAGGTATGACAAGTATATTGTACAACGAAAAAATTGTACCAGTTACTGTTTTATCTTTATTAGAGCAAGAAGTATTACAAAATAATAATAAAAAAATCATTTATGTCAAAACTAAACGTAAAATGAAGAAGCCTCAAAAAGATGAACTCTTCAAGATTGGTAAAGAGGAAGTAACACATGGAGAAATTAAATCCACTACATTAGATGTAGGTCAAATATCTATACCATTTCAAGAAGGAGAATTTATTGATGTTACTGCTAAAAGTAAAGGAAAAGGTTTTGCTGGAGTTATGAAAAGATGGAATTTTAAGGGAGGAAGAGCATCTCACGGTGCAAGCCTTTCTCATCGTTCTGGAGGATCCACTGGATGCAGACAAGATCCTGGTAAAACCGGTAAAGGAAAGAAAATGGCAGGTCATTTAGGAGCAACTCAGGTTACTCAACAAAACTTAAAAGTATTAAAAGTTATAACAGTCGAGGGAGATAAACAAGTTTTAATGATATTTGGTTCTGTGCCAGGTCCAAAAAAACAAGTAGTAGCTGTCTCTTCTGCTATTAAGAGGAGTATATAATGCAAGAACAACATAATATCTTATTAGCAAACATTCTTAACAAGAGTGGAGACAATGTAAAATCTATACAATTGTCAAATGATATATTTGATGTTCCATTTAATAAAATCTTATTACAAGAATGTTATGAATGGGCAATATCAAATAGAAGAGGCAAAACTACAGCATCAACCAAAACAAGAGGAGAAGTATCTTATAGTAATAGAAAGATGAGACCTCAAAAAAGAAGTGGTAGAGCTCGTATGGGATCTAGAGGTGTTTCTCATCATAGAGGTGGAGGTGTAGTGCATGGTCCAGATGGATCTACTTATAGTTATACTATGCCTAAAAAGAAAGTTTCTAAAGGTATGGCAGTTTTGTTATCAGCAAAATATAGAGAAAATGCTATCTTGTTTATAGATGATTTATCTTTTAATACAAAAAATACAAAAGAGTTTGTTCAATTTATAAACAATTGTAATATTGCACCGAAATCTGTATTTATATCCGATATACTTGATGAAAATATGTACTATTCTGGTCGTAATATACCAAATGTAGACTTTTTACCTGTATGTGGAATGAATTTTGTAGATTTACTTAAAAAGAAACAAATTATTTTAAGTTTAAGTGCATTATTAGCTATTAATAAAAAATATGGAGTAGATTATGAAGAAAATAGTATTTAAAGATAAAAATAATCCAGTATTTTGTAGTATTATTGCTAAAACAATACTTACAGAAAAAACCACAAGTTTGGAATTAAATAATAATTGTATATCATTTATTACTCCTAAATGGGCTAATAAACAGCTAATAAGATTAGCAATAGAAGCTCTTTTTAGTGTTAAGGTGTATTCAGTAAGAGTTGTAAATACTCCTGGTAAAACCAAAATGATTAAGGGTAGACAATCTGTAAAAAAAAGTGCATATAAAAAAGTATATGTAACTGTTGATAGTTTAGAGAATGCGGGAGAAATATTTAAAGATGAGTCTTAAAAAATCTACATTAAGAAAATTTAAACCTACTAGTCCAGGTAGAAGAAGTGTTTCTCTTATAGATAAACGTGATTTATGGAAAGGAGGTCCTATATCATCTTTATGTATTAGAGGTAAAAATACTGCAGGAAGAAATAATAGAGGCGTTATTACTACTCAAGGTAGAGGAGGAGGACATAAGAAAATAATACGTATCATTGATTTTCATAGAAAAAAGGATAATATGAATGCTGTTGTTCAAAGAATTGAGTATGATCCAGGTCGTACAGCATTTATAGCTCTAATAAAATATGAAGATGGTACTTTATCTTATATTTTATGTCCAGATAACTTAAAAGTAGGAGATACTGTATGCTCTGGCACAAATGCTGATCAAATACCAGGTAATACTTTACCAATAGAGTATATTAATGTTGGTCAAATTATACACAATGTTGAAATGCAACCAGGTCGTAGAGGTAAAATTGGTAGATCTGCAGGAACGGGTATTACTTTAGTTAATAAAGAAGATGGTTATGCTACACTTAGATTACCTTCAAAAGAAGTAAGAAGAGTGTCTGTTAATTGTAGAGCAACAATAGGTAGAGTATCAAATCCTGATCATATGAATGAAGTAATAGGTAAAGCTGGTAATAATCGCTGGAGAGGTAGAACACCAAAAACCAGAGGAGTTGCTAAAAATCCTGTATCACATCGCAACGGAGGTAATACTCCTGGTAAGAGAATACTCTCTAACTTTAATGGTAATGTTATTAAAGGTAAACGCACTAGAACCAGAACAGTTGGAAATGTAAATATCATTAGTAGAAGAAAGAGGAAGAATGCATGAAGATAGTACAAGAAGGTAAGATAGTTAATCGTAAGATATATATCAGTCATGAAATATATACTAAGGTTCAAAAAATGAAAGAAGGTAAATTAAAATTTATAAAAACTAGAGATCGTAGATCTCGTGTTATGCCTGAAATGATTGGTATGAGAATACAAGTATATAACGGAAAAGATTATAAAGAAATATTTATCAAAGAAGATATGGTAGGTTTTACTTTAGGATCTTTTGTTCCAACTAGATTCTTTAAATCTCATGGCGGAGCTAAAAAGAAAGATGGAGGAAAGAAAAAATGAAAAAAGCAACAGCAAATAATATTCGTATTTCGCCTTTAAAAATGAGATTAGCAGCAAATTTAGCAAAGGGTAAACATGCTCAAAAAGTTTGTATAGCTTTAGATCATATGGATAAAAAATCTTGTAGACTATTATCTAAACTAATAAAATCTTGTATAGCAAATGCAAAACAAGAAAATTATGATGTAGATTCATTATTTATAAATGAGGTAAGTGTAGGTAGAGGTACTTATATGAAAAGATTTATGCCAAGAGCAAAAAGTGCAGCAAATACTATTACTAAATATAGTAGTAATGTTACTGTATGGTTATCTGGTAGTAAAAAAGTAATGATAGAAGATAAAAGTTTATTAGGTGGAGAAGATATGGAGAGTCAAAATGGGTAATAAACAGAATGCATGTCTATTAAGAACATCTATAAATGGATGGAAGCAATCTATATGGGTAGCTAAAACAAAAAAAGAATTTGCATCATATGTATATGAAGATGAAATTATACGTCGATATATATTTGCAAAGTTTGGATATGAAAAAGTAAGTTCCGTTATTATTATGAGATTAAATCATAAGACTGTAGTAGAAATGAAAGTAAATAAAATATCATATTTTACTAAGGTTAAAGAAGAAGGAGCTGAATCAGTTTTAATATTACTAAACAAAAGTATTAAAAAAGATATTAGTCTTAATATTGAAGTTAAAGTATCTGAAATACAAAATCCAGATATAGATGCTTCTTTAATTGCAGGTAGTATTGCTACTCAAATGGAAAATAGACAAAATTTTAAAAAAGCAGCAAAAAGAGCTGTTCGTAATGCAATGAAAAATGGAGCAGAAGGTATTAATATAAAACTATCAGGTAGATTGGGTGGAGTATCAATTGCAAGATCTATTATCTATAAAGATGGTACAGTGCCTTTGCATACATTAAGAGCTCATATAGATCAAGCATCTGTACAAGCTCATACAAGTTATGGTACATGTGGCGTAAAAGTTATTGTAGCGAGAAGGAGTTAATATATGAGTAAAAATACACCATCATCTGTTAAATACAGAAAAACACAGAAGGGAAATCAAGGTCAAATACGCGGAATTTCATACTCAGATACTATACTTGATAAAGGTGAATATGGTCTTATGGCAGTTAGTGCCGCTAGAGTCAAAGCATCTCAAATCGAAAGTGTAAGACGAGTAGTAGTAAGATCTTTAGGTAAAAAAGGTAAATTATTTATTAGTGTTTTTGCTCAAAAGAACTTTACAAAAAAAGCAGCTGAAACTCGAATGGGATCAGGAAAGGGATCTCCAGAAGTATGGGTTGCTTTAGTTCGTCCTGGACAAATACTATTTCAATTAACTGGAGTATCTTTTGAGGAAGCTAAACAAGCATTTGACTTAGCTGGATATAAATTATCAGTGAAAGCAAAAATGATACAAAGGAGTTGTTATGAATAAAAAAAGGATTATATTGACATCAGATCAGAAAAAACAGTTATTTTATTTGCGTAAATTGCAATTAAAGGTAAAACTTACAAGAACTATAGGATCTAAGGGTAGTGAGTCAATTGATAGTAGATATGAAGAAAAGCTTAAGTTTGCTATTAATCAAGTTAGTCAAGGATTAGCAATGCCATTATCACTTAAAGAATATCAAAAAGTTATACAATATAAAGATACTATATTTGAAAATAATGTAGAGTCTGGTAAAATTGAATCAGAGGTTTCAGATGACAAATAAATTAGAAAAAAAAAGACATGTTCTTGTTGCTAAAGTAGTAAGTTCTATAAGAGCTTATGAAGGCACTCTAGTAGTAACAGTAACAAGAATAAAAACAGTAGGTAAAATGAAAAAACAAGTGGTTGCAATTAAAAGATATACTATTGATTATGCATTAAAACAACCAATTGCGATTGGTACACCAGTAGAAATTTCTCCTTGTAGACCAAAATCAAAAACAAAAAGATATGAATTTATAGGAGTAGTTAAATAATGCTAAGAAAAGAAACAAAAGTAATAATTGCTGATAATTCTGGGGGATTAGAAGGTAAAATCTTTCATATATATAAAAAAAGTCCAAGATCTGCTGCAAATAGTGGCGACATAGTTAGAGTTGCTATTAAAAAAGCAGTACCAAATTCTAAAGTTAAAAAAGGAGATCATTATAAAGCTGTTATAGTAAGTACCAATGCTCCAACAAAAAGCGAAGGAAAATGGAGTAGAGCTGGATATAATGCAGTTGTATTATTAAATAATAAAAATGAGCCCTTAGGAACAAAAGTACATGGTAATGTATCTGAACAATTAGTTAAACGTGGCTATCAAAAGATATTATCAATGTCAGATGGAGTATTTTAAATGAAGTATAAAAAATGTTTAATTAAAAAAGGAGACACAGTAAAAGTTATTACAGGAAAAGATAAAGGCACAATTGCTAAAATTATTGACTTTGATCGTAAAAGAGGATTAGTTAAAGTTGAAGGAGTAAGAATGCAAGCTCATTTTCCAAGTAAAAAAGAAGGATCCACCGAAAAAGAAATTATCTTTAAGGAAGGATTTATTAGTCATTCTAACGTTATGATTATTAACAGCGATCAACAAGTTACTAGACTTAAGAGAGTTTTAAATGAAAATAAAAAATATGTTAGAACAGCAATAAAAGGAGTACTATTAAATGACTGAAAAGATAAATAATACATACTTTAAAGATCTATATAAAATAAAAATTATACCAGATTTAAAAGAAAAATTTAAATTTACTAATGATTTACAGGTACCTAGTATTACTAAGATTTCACTTAGTATTGGATTAAATAAAAGAAGAGATACTCAATCCAATATTGACAAATTGACAACAATAGCTTCTCAAAAAGCTGTAGCAACAAAAGCAAAAAAATCAATTGCTCAATTTGGTCTTAGAGAAGGTCAGATAAATGGAGCTATGGTTACATTAAGAAAAAATCAAATGTATATGTTTTTAGGGCAATTACAAGTAGCTTTATTGAATGATAGAAGCTGGCCAGGATTATTTGCAAAAAGCATTAATACTGCTGGTAAACATTATAGTATATCATTTGGTATTAAAGATTTAAGTTTTTTTAATGATATTAAAGCTGAAAACGCTTTAGTAAAAGAAGGATGCAATATAACTATTGTAAGTTCTTGTAGAAACAAGGATCATTTTGTAGCTTTATTAGAAGCATTGGAATTACCAATTAGGAGTTAAAATATGGCAACACAAGGTAAAATAGAAAGAGAAAAAAATATTAAAAAACTTCAAGAGAAATATCATAATCTCAGAGAAGAACTAAAAAAAATAAGAGATAATATTAGTTTATCTATGAATGAGAGAATTCAAGCTCATTTTAAATTAGATGCATTACCAAAAAATACATCTAAGGTAAGATCGAGAAATAGATGCTCAATTTCAGGTAATCCAAGGGCTTATAGTAGAACATTTGGTATTTCTAGATGGCTATTAAGAGAATTAGTATCACAAGGTAAAATACCAGGAGTACATCATGCAACCTGGTAGAATATGGGATACAATTGCCAGAATTAAAAATGGCACTAGAGTAAATAAAATATCAATACAAGTACTTAAATCAAAAGTTGTATTAGGTATACTAGATGTACTTAAGAAAGAAG
>JFJP01034106.1_pt1 | contig 12285 bp, 9 predicted proteins | sample 431651 | NCBI WGS metagenome assembly JFJP01 (sample SAMN02602958, study PRJNA72255) | Microbial mat metagenome, whole genome shotgun sequencing project. | biome: fresh water; feature: sink hole; material: water; isolation source: purple microbial (photo- and chemosynthetic) mats found in... | reverse complement strand
GCCAGGGGCATCCGGTGCCGCGTCGACGTGGGCCAAGAAAGCCACCGCCGGGGCTTTCTCGCAGCCGGGCGAGGCGGGAAGGGTGCCCAGGACGTAGCCCTTGGGGTCACTCTGGACGTTGGTCAGCCCCAACGCCTTCAGTTCGCCTTGAAGGAGGTTCAGCAGGTCCCATTGCCTCACCGTGGTGGGTTTAGTCGCCGAAAGCCGGTCCGACGTCGTGAAGATTTTCACATAGCGGGTGAAGCGGTCGAGCAGGTCGTCCGCGAGGGCGTCGTTCCTTGAATTTTTCATCCGGCCAGTTTACGCTCAGGCACCGATGATGTCAAACTCCGGCACCTCTTCGCGCTCGCCGCTGTCTCCTCTGGCAGGGTTCTGGTCCACCTCGGGCGAGCTTCAGGCGGTGTTTTGGGGGCCGCGAGGTACGCCCGTGACCGGCGGACCACCCGGGTTCCGCCGCAGCGGACGCTTTGTCCCTTGGTCGGGCTCTCAGCTCCCCGGCGCGCCGCCAACGGGCGAAGTACCCAGGGAAGGCGGCTGGGTTCTGGTCTCGCCTCCGCCGCCCAAACCACTCCCCAAGCGGTCGCGACGGAAGAAGGCCCCGGCGGTTCCTCCCGTGCCCCAAGGCGATGTCCCGTGCGCCGTCCCGACGACGGCCACCGACACGTGGGCTGCGAGGTTTCTCCCCGCCCGCTTCGAGCACGCGCAGTTTGTTGTGACCACTTCACCCACTTGGATCCTCACGCCACGCGTCACCGCCGCTGAAACCACCGAAGGCTGGCTGGCCGCTCGTGACCCCGACACCAAAAAGAGCCTGTACCTCGTGCGCATCCCCCCTCGTCGCGGCAAAGTCCCCGGTCAGGGATGGCGCAACATTCTCGCGCACGTGCTCACGGAGCACGCCAAAACGGCGGGTTGGCGGCTTGAGTTGCAGCCCTTGCCCGGATTGCCGTCGGCCGAGGTGCTAGCCCGGGTTCCCGCGTGGGAATACCGGGTCGACGCCGGTCCGGTGGGCGGTGACCCGGCGACCTGGGATGTGCAGATTCTCGCGTCGCGGGGTCTGCTGGCAGCGTGGGTGGGCCGCGACGCCGACCCTTGGGAATCCACCGCCGCGTTGCGCTGGGTTCGACTGCCCCAGGTTGTTCCACTTCCGGCTGGCGATCCGTGGTCACAGTTGCTGAGCTGCTTGGGCGCGGCCGACGCCCGCTTGCTGGTGCAAAACGTGTTCCTTGCTTTTGACAGCACCGCCGATGTGGCGGACCTCCTGTTTTCCACCGGAACCGACGGCAAAGTTCGACCGCGCCGCGACCTGCCTCTGGTGTGGCTGAGTACCGTGTTTCCCCGCCGGGCGTGGGCCGAGGTGGAACGGGCCGCCCGCTTCCTTCCCCCCGGCGACCCGCAGGAACGGCGCCTGGCGCTGCTGGACAGCGTCGAGGAACGCCTGAGTTTTGGAACCTTCCTGTGGTCGCCCGAGGCGTTGGACTTGTGGGAGAGGGTGTACCGTGCTCCCCGGCGCCAGGCCCAGCAGCGGGAGCTCGACCGCCTCTGCTCGTCCTTTGTCTGGGAGGAGTTCTACCGCCTGGCCGCGCGGATCCCCGAAACCGTGCTGCGGACGCTCGACGTCACCGACGCCGCGCTGTGCCTGGAAAAGTCACCGGACTCGAAATGGCGCCGGTTCGTGACCAAACGCCGCGAGGACGAGCTGCGAGCGGAGCTCGAGTTCTGCCGCCAATGGCGGGCTCGGGGCGAGCTGACGGTCGAACGGGAGCTCGATGCCTGGCAAACGTTCTTGGAAGTTCTTTCCGAAACGGGTAAGATGTTCACCGACGCATGAGCCAAGATCACGTTTTCCGTCCCAAAATCCTCACCGCCCTGCAGGGGTACACCACCGAACAGCTTTCGCGGGATCTTTTTGCCGGGTTGGTGGTGGCCATTATCGCCATCCCGCTATCGATCGCCTTTGGCATCGCCTCTGGCGTCTCGCCAGCCCAGGGACTGATCACCGCCGTCGTGGGCGGTTTCTGCATCTCGCTTTTCGGGGGCAGCCGCGTGCAGATTGGCGGTCCCACGGGGGCGTTCATCGTCATCGTCGCCGGCATCGTGGCCACTCACGGCGTCGGAGGGCTTATCGTCGCGACCTTCCTCGCCGGCGTTATTCTGCTGATTTTTGGCTTCTTCCGCTTCGGCTCGGTGATCCGTTACATTCCTCAACCCATCATCATCGGGTTCACGGCGGGAATTGCCATCACCATTATTGCGGGCCAGCTCAAGGACTTTCTGGGAATCACGGTTGAGCACCTCCCCAGCGAGTTTGTCGAAAAGCTATTCGTACTCGCCTCGCACGCCACCACGCTCAACCTGTGGTCGGTCGCCGTCGCCTCAGCCACGTTGGTGGGTTTGGTGGGCATGGGCCGGTTCTTTCCGAAAATCCCGGGTGCCTTTGTGGTGCTCACGCTGGTTACGCTCGCCACGACTTTCGGGCAACTCCCTGTGGCCACCATCGGCTCGCTCTTTGGCACCGTCACCGTGTCGATCACCCCGCTGGACTTCAGCGGGCTCACCTACCAGAGCGTGATTCTGCTCCTGCCGGCGGCGTTTTCCATCGCCTTTCTCGGCGCCGTCGAAAGCCTCCTGAGCGCGTCGGTGGCCGACGCCATGATCGGCGGTCGCCACCGTTCCAACACCGAGCTCATTGGCCAGGGAATCGCCAACGTCGCCAGCGCTCTGGTCGGGGGAATTCCCGCCACGGGTGCCATCGCCCGAACCGCCGCCAACGTGCGCAACGGCGCGCGCACCCCGATCGCCGGCCTTTTTGCCGCCATCGCCCTGCTGGTGATCACGCTCTTTCTGGGACCGCTGGCCGCCCAGATTCCCATGGCCGCGCTGGCCGGCCTGTTGGTCCATGTGGCGCTCCGCATGGGCGAGTGGAAGGAGTTCCGGCTCGTGTTCCGGACCACCCGTGCCGATGCCTTGGCGCTCATGACCACCTTCCTGGTGACGATTTTCGTCGACCTGGTGTACGCCATTATCAGCGGACTTCTCGTCTCGTCGTTCCTGTTCATCCGCAATATGGCCCTCGCCAGCTACACCAGCCCGTCGCGCGACACCGACGCCACCAAAGCGGTGGGCGCAGAGTTGCCGCACGGGACCTTTGTGCTCGACCTGAGCGGCGCGTTCTTCTTTGGCGCCGCCAGCAAGTTTGAGGAAAGCATCCGTCCCCTGCTGCCCAAAGCGCGCACCCTCATGCTGCGCTTCGACGAGGTGCAACTTCTCGACGCCACCGGAACCCGGGTGCTCCACCGCATTCTGGAAGAAGCCAAGCGCTTTCAGGTGCGCGTTGTGATGACAGAGATCCAGCCGTCGGTGCTCCAGGTGATGGAGCACGCAGACCTGATTCACAATCTGGGAACCGAAAATCTGTTTGCCAGTTTCGAGGGTGCTGTCCGGGATGTGCGCCTGTCGCAACCCCTGGTTTTCAGCACCGGCGACGGCGACGGCTGTCTCGACCCGATCTAGGAGAGCGTATGCGGGGTTTCTTGGCCGTTCTGGCGTCGCTGTGCGCCTTGACGGCGTTTGCTCAGGAAGTGACCGAGGCGCTCGGTCAGCCCGAGGTGCTCGGTCATTCTTCGGAAGGCCGCCCCATCCACCTCTACCGCTCGGCGGTGGAAAACCCTGTGGCGCTCGTGGTCTTGGGCGGCATTCACGGCAAACAGGAAGCCGCCACGGTCACCCTCGTCGAGTCGCTGCAGGCAACGTGGGAGCGACCAGACAACGTCGCCACCTACCTGGTCCCTTGCCTCAATCCTGACTCCTTTTTTGCCGTCGCCGACAAAACACGGAACAGCCCCACGGGCTACCTCGCGGGGAAAAAAGTCGGTGGGGCGTGGGAACGTTTCACCTCCCGACACGTGGACCTCAACCGCAATTGGCCGACGGCCGACTGGAAACCCGACGCCACCTACAACGCGGGCGACTTTCGCAAGGCGGCCGGTGGCGCTGCCCCGGCCAGCGAGCCGGAACTCCAGGCCGTTCTCAACCTGCTGCTGCGTCTCAAGGCCCAGCACGAAACCGTTGTGGTGATCAACCTGCATAGTTTCGTTGCCACCGAGACCTCCGTCGGGATCGTCCAACCGGCCTATTCCGGGAGTTTTTCCTCTCCTGTTGTCGACGGTTCTTCCAAGGAAGTCGCCACGCTGATCGCGAAGGAAGCCAACCTCCGCCTTCTCGAGTTCTGGACGCAGTACGAGATTTCCGGGGAGTTTCTTCACTGGGCCGGCGACAATGGCCTCGTCGCTGTCGACATCGAGCTTCCCACCGCCAGAGACCGCATGCTCGAGCTCCAGGATCGGTTTGGCACCGTGCTCACGCTTCTCGCCGCTTACCTTGCCCCGACCTGACAAATTGCTTATCTTTCTTGTCAGGAGTTTCAACGGATGAAAAAACTGCATCTGTCCTTGGTTCTTTTGCTCTCGGCGACGGCTGTTTTTGCTGCCGATCCCACGATCGACGGGAAAGTGGTCGCCGGCGAATACCAGTCGACCCAAACGGCCTTGGGCGGCGTCATGACCATTTCGTATCAGGGCGACGGTTCCGGCGGTGTGTTCTTTGCCGTTGCTACCAAAACCACCGGTTGGTCGGGGCTGGGTTTGGGCAGCAAGAAGATGGATGGCGCCTTGATCCTTATGGGTTTGGTCAGCGATGGGGTCGCGGTATTTTCCGAACAAACCGGAAAGGGGCATCGCCACACCGCCGTTACCGCCAAGGGCGTTAGCAAAAGCGCCGTGCTCCAGGCAAACGGCGTCACCGTGATGGAGTTTCACCTCCCGGCGGCCAAGGTTCCGGCGCAAGGGAAATCGCTGCCGTTCATTGCCGCGTATTCCAAGTCGGCCGATCTGGTGTCGTTCCACGACCGCTACGACGTGGGAACCTTCACCCTTCCGTGATTTTTCGTTAAGCTTGCGCTTCTTGGAGGAAATCATGGTCAAGAAAGTGTATATCGACGGCATGTCTTGCGGTCACTGCGCGGCCCGCATTGAGAAATCGCTCGCCGGCCTCGACGGGGTCAAGTCCGTCAAGGTGAATCTGACAGGAAAGTTCGCCGAAATCGACGCTTCCAAGGAACTGGCCGAAGACCAGGTTCAAGCGGCGATCGATACCGCCGGCTATCAGCTCGTCAAGATCGGTTGACGGCCCCACTCCTTGTCTTCCCGCGGTCCGAAGGGGAGTTCCTGGTTTTCCGGAACCCTTCGGCCGTGTTTCGGGGGACAGACCTCGAGGCCGCGGAGCGTGACGCCAACGTCTCGGGCGGGGTTGTGGCCGGTGGTTGGCAATACTCTGCCGCCGAAGAATCGTCTCCCGGGTGGTGGGGTGTTTTTCCGCTGGCCGAACGTTGGAACCGGGCTGGGTTGCTGGCCCTCGCCAGTGAAGAAGTTCCCCTTCTGTCTCCCTTGCTTCCCGAATGGTCTTCCGACGAGTACGAACCGGTTTTTGGCCGTGTCCGCGAAGCCCTTGCTCGTGGCGAGACCTACCAGATCAATCTGACTTTTGGCCTCAACGGCCACGCCATCTCCAGCTCGGCCTGGTCGCCATCGTTGGCCCTGCGGCTCTGGCTGGAACTCCTGGCCCCCGATGGCGACCCGAGGTTCGGTCAGGGACGCCACGGCGCGTTCGCTTGGTTTGGCGATTCCTTCCCCCTGCTGCTGTCGTTGTCGCCCGAGTTGCTGTTTGAGCGCCAGGAGCGCCACCTCGTGGCCAAGCCCATGAAGGGCACGGCCTTGCGCGATCGCGATCCGTCACGCGATGAACAAAACCGTTTGGCCCTGTTGGCCAGCGAGAAAGACCGCGCGGAAAACCTGATGATCACCGATATGCTGCGCAACGACCTGGGCCGTCTCGCCGTTCCAGGCTCGGTCCGGGTACCCCGGCTGTTCGAGGTCGAGGCCTATCCGACGGTTTGGCAGATGACCAGCACGGTCGAGGCCGACCTCCCCGAAACGCCGGTGAGCCTGTTGGACCTTCTGACGGCTCTGGCTCCCTGTGCGTCGATTACCGGGGCCCCCAAACTGCGTTCCCAGCAACTCATCGGCGCCTTGGAATCGCAGCCGAGAGGCTGGTATACCGGGACGCTGGGGTGGAGCGAGGGGAGCGTGGCGCACTTCAACGTGTTGATCCGAACGCTGGTGTTTGCCTCACCGCACCAGCCCCAGTTCCGTCTGGGGGTGGGCGGCGGGGTCGTCTGGGACAGCCGTCCCGGCGAGGAGTACGCCGAGGCACTGGCAAAGAGCCGGTTTCTGCAAGCCCGCCAGCGCCCGTTTGACTTGCTGGAATCTCTGCGCTGGGATCCCTCCGCGGGTTATGGTTTGGCCGCCGAGCACTTTGAGCGGTTGCAGGCGAGCGCCGCCGTCTTCGGCACGCCGGTATCCCGGCAGGAGTTTGACCGGGCGCTTGCCCTTGTCGGCAAGGGGCCGGTAGCGTTGAAAGTGCGGGTGCTGCTCAAGCCCGACGGCCGTCTCACGGTCGAAGCCTCACCGCTGGGAGTCCCGACCGCCGAGGTCACCTGGGCCTTGGCGCCCGGGCCGTGGGACCCGGCCTCGCGGTTGCTGCGCGAGCACAAGACGACGGCCCGCGAAGCGTACGAGGCGCTTTCCGTTCCCGGTGCCGACCAGACGGTCTACTGGACGCCGGACAAGCTCCTTACCGAGGGAACCACGACCAATGTGGTGCTGAAAATCGGCCAGGATCTGCTGACGCCGTCGCTTGCCGCCGGGTTGTTGCCGGGCACCTTCCGTCGCCATCTGCTCGAAACCGGCGTGGTCCGCGAGGCGGTTCTGACCGTGGACGACTGCCACCGCGCCGACGAGATCTGGCTGGTGAACTCGGTGCGGGGATGGCAAAAAGGAAAGCCGTTCCAGCTTACCCGAAGGTAAACTGGAACGGCCTGTCAGACGAGTTCCCCTCCCAGAAATGGGGATGCGCCAAGCTACCATGCCGCGAAAAAATTGACCAGAGAAATTTGCCTTTCGGGAGAAGCAAAACCACCTTTCGCCGGGTCTGCTTTCGCGGAGGTTCTGATGAAACCAATGGGAATGCTGCTTTTTGTTTTGGTGGGCTTGGCGGGGTGCCATCCGCCTGTTGACCAGGCACCGGAGTTTTTTACCGGCGATCGTTCGGGGGGCGGCGAGTTATCGGTGACCTGGGCCGAAAGTGATCCTCGGTCACTTCTGGCACCGTCGCTGGCGCACGCGGCCGACAGTTTTCAGCTCCTGGCGTTTTCCGGCGCGCAGGGGGAGTCTCGGCTCCTCAAGGCGGGCGTGGTCAACGTTATGAGTCTTCCGGCGGGAACCTGGCGTATCTTGGTTTTCGCGGGAATCAAGCGGTCGGCCACGTCGGCGACGGTATTTCTGGTGGGTTCGGCCGGGCAGGACGGGGTGGTGGTCGCGGAGGGCGCCAGGACCACGCTCGCGCTGACCCTCAAGGCGATCGACACGTCGTGGGAAGTGGCCGGTTCCACGGAGTGGAACGGGCTGTTGGGGGTGAGGGTGACCGGACAAACCCGCAACCCCGCCATTGGGATGCTGCTCGCCGAGGCTTCGGTCGACGGGAGGCCCCGGTTCCGGTCCTACGAGTTATGGAACGGCTACCAGGAGACCACGGTGACCGGAACGCCCGTGTCCTGGGCTGCCGAGGCGACCGGGACAGTGCCGGAAGGTGGTACCGAGGTCGCGCTTTGGCTCATCGGGGCCCAGTTGTGCGTTTTGGACGGTACTGGCGCGTGGGTCCCAACCGCCGGTTTGCTGGAAGGCAGCTGGGAGTGGCTCAACCGGGCCGACATGGCCGAAACCCACGTCCTGGTACCGGAGGCCGAGCGCTATGTCGCGACGGAGCCTCCGGCAACGGGACTTTCGGTCACCCTCGGTTGGGAATAAACTTGTCGAGCGCCGAAAGGGGCTCGACGCCGTTGAGCACGGCCAGCAACACCGTGATGAAGAGGGGAGGCATCATGCCATTGGACATGCGCACGAGATTGCGCAGCGGCATTTCTTTCACCATGTTCTCCATCATCAGCGCGGCGGCCGAGCCTTCTTCGTAACTGCCAAAGTTGGCCGTCATCTGCTTGAGCACCATCTTGACCACGCTCCCGCCGATAGGATGGTCGATCAGCGACCCCAGTGTCGTGTTGGCGTGGTAGTGGCGCTTCAGCGGGGCGGTGGACTTGAGGTTCACCGTCACGCGGGAGCGCAGGTCTCGGCTCGACGAGCCTACGGAGAGCTCAAAATCACCGCTTTCCACCACCCAGCGGCTTTCCGATGGGGCCCAGAACGCGAACGCGCGGCGGCCAAGGCGGAACTCCACGGTTTTCGACTCTCCGGCCGCCAAGGCGATTTTGGCAAAGCCCTTGAGCTCCCGAACCGGCCGCTGCACCGAGGCTTCGACATCGCCCACGTACAACTGCACCACTTCGGCCCCGGCCACCTTGCCGGCGTTGGTCACGGTAACCCGGGCTACCACGTCCTGCCCTTCGTTGAGGGCGGCCTTTTCGACCGTGAGGGCGCTGTAGGTGAACTCGGTGTAGCTCAGCCCGTGACCGAACGGGAACAGCGGCGTCACATGGGCCGCGTCATGGTGGCGATAACCGACATACAGGCCCTCCCTGTACTCCACTTGGGTGCCGTCGCCGGGGAAGTTGAGGTAACTCGGCGTGTCTTCCAGACGCAGCGGAAAGGTTTCGGCCAGCTTGCCCGAGGGGTTGGCGCGGCCCCAAAGAACATCGGCCACGGCGCCACCCCAGGCTTGTCCACCGAGGTAGCCTTCCAGCACGGCCGGCACGCGGTCGAGCCAAGGCATTTCGACCGGCGAGCCATTGCTGAGCACCACGACAACATTCTTTTGGACGGCCAACACGGCGTCGAGCAGATCGGTGTGGCAGGTGGGCAGGCGCAGGTGTTTGCGGTCGTAGCCTTCGCTTTCGAGCGGGTCGGTCAGGCCGATAAACACGACAGCGACGTCGGCCGCCTTGGCAGTCGCTGCCGCTTCGGCCAGCAGAGCTTGGTCGGTGGCTTCGGCGTTGATCACGTAACCGGCGGCGTAGGTGATTTCGGTACCGGCAGCAGCAACTTTCTTGGCTTCTTCCACCGCGTCGTCCAGCTTGGTCGGTTCGATGTGGCTGCTGCCACCCCCCTGGTAGCGAGGTGTGCGGGCAAAGGCACCGACGAAGGCGACCTTTTTGCCGGTCAGGGGCAACGCGGAACCCTCGTTCTTGAGCAGCACCATGGCTTCGGTGGCCACCTTGCGCGCCAACCGATGGTGGGCCTCTTTGTCGACGGTCGCCTGGGGATCCAGATTCTCGATCACCCTGAGCGTGATGCTCAGCACCCGCCGGACGGCACGGTCGAGGTCGGCCAGGGGAAGCGTTCCCTTCTTCACGGCAGCAACAATGTCCGCGTCGGTCACGCCGCCGTTACCGGGCATTTCAAAGTCCTCACCGGCCTTGATCCCTTCCACGCGATCGTTCGCGGCGCCCCAGTCCGTCACGACGAACCCGGTATGGCCCCACTCTTCCTTGAGCACCTGCGTGAGCAACCACTTGTTTTCCGACGCGTAGGTGCCGTTGATCTTGTTATAGGAACACATGACCGTCCACGGTTGCGCTTCTTTAACGGCCGTCTCGAACGCCGGAAGGTAGATTTCGCGCAGGGTTCGCTCGTCGACGAGGGCGTCGATGGTCATGCGCAGCCTTTCCTGGTTATTGACGGCAAAGTGTTTGAGCGAAGTCCCGACGCCCTGGGACTGCACGCCGCAGATGTGGTGCTTGGCCATCTCGCCGGCCATGTAAGGGTCTTCCGACAGGTACTCAAAATTGCGTCCGCAGAGCGGACTTCGCTTGATGTTGACGGCCGGCCCCAGAATCACGCCCACCTGTTCGGCCTTCGATTCGCGCCCCAGCGCCTGGCCGACTTCTTCGAGGAGTTCGCGGTTCCAGGTCGACGCCAAAGCGACGCCCGAGGGGAAGCAGGTCGAAGGAAGGCTGTCCAGCATGCCAACGCCTTCTCCGGATTTTTGTTTGCGCAAGCCATGCGGACCATCGGTCATCATCCACGAGGGGATGCCCAGGCGTTCGACGGCTTTGGTGGTCCAAAAGTCTTTTCCGGAGCAAAGGCCGGCCTTTTCTTCCAGTGTCAGTTCTTTGAGCAGCGCGTCCAGATTCTTGTTCATGTCGAGACTCCTTGGTGAGGTTTCAGGCCGTCCATCAACAGGTCGACCAAAGTAAAAGGCATTTTTTCGGTTTCTCCGGGAAGCGTCTCAACCAGGAGGTCGCCGCGCAGCAAAACGCGCTGCTGCAACGCGCGCACGGCGTTGAGCAGCGTGACACCGACGAGGTGCGGGGCAAGATCGGTGCGCAGGCTCCCATCGACTTTTCCTCGGGCAAAAAGCTCGAGCAGGACCGGGTCGACCTTCAGGTTCCCTTCGGTCGCGTGAAGGTGCTGGTTCAGCGTTTGCCGGAAGGCCGATTCCCCCCCCCGACCTCCCGGAATCCGGCTTCCTGAGAAATAACTGTCGAACTCGGCGAGGAAAACGAACTGCTCGTGGAAACGGGGAGAAAGCCAATGGTGTTTCAGGTAGCACCCCAGAGTCTCCCGGGCTGTTGCTCCTGCTGGCACTTGCGCACGCCAGGCGGTATCAGCCGCAAAGGAGTCAAAAGCCCGTTCCATCAGGGTCGCCGCCAACTCGGCCTTGTCCTGAAAATACCGGTACAGGCTGGTCCGGCTGACTCCGGCCGCGTCGGCCACGTCTTTCATCTGGGTATCAAAAAATCCCTTCTCCAGGAACAGCTTCCACGCGGTATCCAGAATCGTCTGGAAGGTTTCGGGAATCTGATAGATCATGCGCGTGCGGGAGAGGTTTTTCATTGGCGGTACACGGCTTGTAGAACACGTGTTCTATATAGCTTAACAACACAAGATCGGCCTGTCAATCCCAGGCGGCGGTCAGAATAACTCGATCTTGGCTTGGCCCGAAGTCTGGTGGGAAACCTTGCCCTCGACGACGCGTTCATGCGTGACGGTTTGCGCGTCATGCCTTTCCCGTGAAAGGGCAGCCCGACACGCCCCCCAGCCGAGCTTCCGCCTGCGGCGGCGATCTCGGCTTGCCCCGAAGGTGGAGCAGAAAACGGGAAATTGTCGAAGCCAAAATACGAGCGTTACTCCACGTGATGTCCTACGCGCCTGAAACACGCGGGTAAATGGGCCGCCGACCCCCAGGGGGCCATGGACTCCCGTCGCGCGGCGAGCTCAGCTCGAGCTGTTGGGTTGGTATCCTGAGCTCAACAACGGGAACTTGGCCGACTTTCATCGCCTTTTTGCTCGAAGACGCCGTCAAACCCTCCGACCAAGGGGTTTGGGCGGTCGGTGCAAGAGGTTCTCAAAACGATCGAATCGCCCTAATATTGAACCGATCGGCTTTGTTGCCGGAGATCTGGGCACCTTTGGCGAAGGACTCTCGCCAACCATAGCCAAAGTTGAACTGCGTTGAAGACCAGTAGGTGTCGTTGCTGAAGGAACCCAATCCCGCCGTTTTCAGGTTCACGTACATGAGGTCGAGTTCGACCAAGGCGGGAAGGTACCAGTCATCGAATCCATTCAACGACAGGTCGGCACAAACCTGCGCCGCGTAGATTCCCGCGCCTTGGCCCGCGATGATCGCGTCCGTATTGAGTTTGCCACTACCCAGAACGTTCTGCGTCTTGATGCTGTTCCATTTGTTGTTGGTCCACATGATTCCTTTGCCAGTGTCGTTGGGTGCGGCCTCCAGGTACCGCCATCCGTCAACGGACTTTCCTTTGTCGTAGAAGATGATTCCCCCGGCAGGACCAACATCGCCCACCCGGTAATCAAGAGTCGGCGAGTACCGGAACGCCAAGACACTGACTTTTCCTGCTTCCACTTGGGCAACCACCGCCTCGGTCTTCCCATCCGGGTAGCGCATCTCCAACTGCCGGACGCCAGGTGGGATGGCACCGAGTTTTGCAGAACTAAAGGCAAGGAGCTCTTTCACCAAGACGTTGTCGAGGAACAGACTCCCCCGTGTTTGTGCCGTTACCGAGATTTCGCCGAACTCCTGGATGGAGACTCCCGCGACGACCATCCGGAACCCCACCGTTGTGTACGCCTTGTCGGTCACCGTGACCGCCCGGGATTCGGTCTTGCCGTCGGTGGCGTCGAAGCGGAACTCCAGCGAACCCAGCGCCAAGGTATCGGCCTGCAACGGAGAATTGGGGCCAACGTCGCCCAG
>JFJP01040275.1_pt1 | contig 12286 bp, 11 predicted proteins | sample 431651 | NCBI WGS metagenome assembly JFJP01 (sample SAMN02602958, study PRJNA72255) | Microbial mat metagenome, whole genome shotgun sequencing project. | biome: fresh water; feature: sink hole; material: water; isolation source: purple microbial (photo- and chemosynthetic) mats found in... | reverse complement strand
TTTTGCCTCAGAATTAATTTCAGAAAATTATCCCTCAGATTTAATTGGCGATTACCAAATTCACAACAAAAAAACGGTAGTTCAAACCATTGCAATTCTCAATGCTCAAAAAGATTTCAAAATTTCGGAAAGCCAAATCAAATCCGGATTATTGAATGTTGCAAAAAATACTGGACTTGAGGGAAGATGGCAGGAATTGGGTAAATTTCCAAAAATCATTTGCGATACAGCACACAACAAAAATGGGTTGGAAGTTGTAATGAGTCAAATCCAAAAAGAGAAATATAGCACTTTGCATATCGTTTTGGGAGTAGTTTTTTCCAAAAGAAGCGATATATTATTTCTGTAAACCCAATATTCCACGCGGACTAGATGCGGAAATTCTAAAAGAAAAAGCGGCAACATTTGGTCTGAAAGGAGCTGTATATAATTCTGTTTCAGTATCTTATAAAACGGCACTCCAAAAAGCTACTGATTCTGACTTTATATTTGTTGGTGGAAGTACTTTTGTCGTTGCAGAAATTTTATAGTTTTTTTGTTTTTTATTTGTGGTTACCAAAAACTGTACTATATTTGCACTCGCAATTAAGCACTAATCGGGCGATTAGCTCAGCTGGTTCAGAACATCCCGATGAAATCGGGAGGGTCAGAAAAGAAAAGATTAAGAAATATTTAGGGCGATTAGCTCAGCTGGTTCAGAGCATCCCGATGAAATCGGGAGGGTCAGAAAAGCAAAGATTAAGAGCTGGTTCAGAGCATCCCGATGAAATCGGGAGGGTCGGAAAAGCAAAGATTAAGAAATATTTAGGGCGATTAGCTCAGCTGGTTCAGAGCACCTCGTTTACACCGAGGGGGTCGGGGGTTCGAACCCCTCATCGCCCACAAAACTTCTCAAGAAATTGGGGAGTTTTTTTTTATATAATTATGAAATATATAGTTTATATACTTTTTAGCGAAACTAAAGACCGATTTTATATTGGTTACACTTCCAATCTGGAAGAAAGAATTATTAGGCATAATCAAAAAAGTAAAGGATTTACTGGTGCTTCAAACGATTGGAATTTAGTTTATTACGAACTATTTGAAAATCAATCGGAAGCTATTAAACGTGAAAAACAAATTAAATCTTGGAAAAGCAGAATTAAAATTCAGGAATTAATAGTTTTATTTAATTCAAATAGCGATTAGCTCAGCTGGTTCAGAGCATCCCGATGAAATCGGGAGGGTCGGGGGTTCGAACCCCTTCCCGATTGCATCGGGACAAGCAATCGCCCACAAAACTTCTCAAGAAATTGAGAAGTTTTTTTTTATATAAAAACAAATAATTAAATTGCACCCAAAGGGTTAATATATATTTTCTTTTACAAAAATTTCTAAAGGTATATAGTGTATCTCATTTATGGATTCCTTTAAAACAACTTTTTTGTACAAATATCCAATTCCCATGTAGCCTTGTTCTTCCGGTTTTTGATGAATCAAAAAGTCAATAACTCCATCGTTTAAATACTCCAAATTCTGTTTTAATAATTCATACCCAATAATTCTAATGTTTCTTAGTTTATTTTCTTTAATAAATTTAGCCACAATATAAACTCTTGAATTGGGTATAAAAACACAATCAATATTATCAAACATCTTTGTTGTTAATTGGTTTTCAATATCATATTTTATGGTAATTTCAGAAAAATTAAATTTTGGGATGTCTTGCTTTTCCTTGAAAAAGGCATAAAAACCCTTGATACGTTGCAAAAAAACATTCGTTCTAGAAGTACTTTCCACGTTTTGGTTTATTTTTAATATGAGAACATTGCTGTCGTTTTTGATGCCATAACTGATTAATTTTCCGCCCAGGAATCCACTTTGATAAGAATCCTGACCAATATAAGCAACATCATTAATTTCTGGAAGATTAGAATCAATCATTACAATTGTATTATCCTTTTTCTTATATTCAGTTAAAAATGAAACAGATTCCTCATAAAAAATAGGGGCAAATAGCAATCCATCATGGTCAAGTTTCAATACTTTGGCAGCTGTTTTATTAAATGACGCGATGTTATAATCAAAAAAGAAGTAATCAATAGTAACTCCAAAATTAGCCAATTCTTCAGCTGCTTTTTTTATTCCAATTATTGGAGCCTGCCAATATTCTATATTTTCGTTTTTTGGAAGAAAAACGGCAAATTTAAACTTTTTGTTGAACGCTAGGTTGCTGGCAAAAATATTTTTTTTGTATCCATACTCTTTAATTATGGCATTCACTTTTGCTATATTTTCCTCGGTAACTTGACCACGATTATGAATAATTCTATCGACAGTTCCAACTGATACGTTAGCAATTTCGGCTATTTTTTTTATTGTAATGATGATTTGAGCTTTTAAATATTTAATAATGTAAAATTATACTTTTTTTTGTCTTTTATAATTATTTTAAATTTTCATTTAATTTTCTGTTTGACTTCATTTTTTTTATATATTTGTATCGTTCGTGTACGCACACGAAAATTACATCTGATATGTTAAAAAGAATTGTAACTTTTGGAGAAATATTACTTAGGCTGTCGCCGCCAAGTCATTTACGATTAACTCAGGCTACTTCGTTTGACTTATATTACGGTTGTGCCGAAGCCAATGTTGCTGCTTCATTAGCAAAATTTGCACTGCCTGTTAAATTTATTACTGCCGTACCTCCAAACGAATTGGGTGAATCTTCATTGAGTATGTTGCGTTCTTTTGGTGTAGAGCCAATAGCATTGACTCAAGGCAAACGTCTTGGAATTTATTATTTTGAACAAGGTGCTTCTGAAAGACCCGGAAAAGTAGTTTATGATAGAGAAGATTCTTCATTTTCGACGCTGAGAAAAGGAATGATTGATTGGGAAACCATATTTAAAGATGCCGATTGGTTTCATTGGTCAGGAATTACCCCCTCGCTTTCACTAGAATTAGCTGAATTATGCAAAGAAGCTCTAGTGGTAGCTGAAAACAAGGGATTGACTATATCTGCAGATTTGAATTACAGACCTACTTTATGGAAATATGGTAAAAATGCCAATGAAATAATGCCAAATTTGGTGCAACACTGCGACTTATTATTAGGAGGTATTGATGAATCTGAAAAAGTTTTAGGCATCAAGAAAAAGGAATTGGATACCGAAGAAATAGTTTTTAGCAATTGGATGAAAGCATTTCCAAAACTAAAAAATATTACTTCTACTCATCGAATGCGTGCTAATGCTTCCTCTAATGCAGTGAGTGCTTCCATTTGGAATGGTAGCGAATTATTGCAGGCCAGAGAATACAATATATCCCATATTATTGATAGAATTGGCGCAGGCGATGCGTTTATGGCAGGAATCATTTATGGATTGATAACTTGGCCAGACAATCATCAAATGGCCTTAGAGTTTGCAGTTGCTGCCACTTGCTTGAAACATTCCATATCAGGTGATATAAATTTAGCTACGGTGAGTGAAATCAATGCTCTGATGAGTGGATTTGGAGGAGGACGAGTTTCAAGATAATTTTAAAAAATGGCGTGTGCGAGCACATTAAAAAATTAATACCAATTAGTATAGTAAATAATTATAAAAACAAAAAAAATGGCAAAAAGAGTAGTGACTTTTGGTGAGATAATGTTAAGATTAGCACCACAAGGATTTTTAAGATTTTCACAAGCAGACAATTTTGATGTTGTATATGGAGGAGGCGAATCTAATGTAGCAGTTTCATTAGCAAATTATGGTATTCCGGTTGATTTTGTAACCCGTTTGCCAAAAAATGATATTGGTGAATGTGCTATGATGGAAATGCGTAAAAGAGGCGTTGGTGTCGATAATATAGTTTGGGGTGGAGATCGTTTGGGAATTTATTTTCTTGAAACAGGAGCAGTAAGCAGAGGAAGTAAAGTGGTTTATGATAGAGCCCATTCATCAATGTCTGATATTCAACCAGGAATGATCAATTGGGAAAAAGTTTTTGAAGGGGTTGAGTGGTTTCACTGGACTGGTATTACTCCAGCCATTTCTCAAAGCTCTGCCGATGCTTGTTTAGAAGCTGTAAAAGTGGCTAGCAAATTAGGGGTTACAATTTCAACAGACTTAAACTACCGTGCTAAACTATGGAAATACGGAGGAGATCGTGAAGCTATAATGACTGAGTTGACTTCATACTGTGATGTCATTTTAGGAAATGAAGAAGATGCCGAAATGCACTTTGGTATCAAACCCGCAGGAGCAGCAGTTCAAACTCACGGACACGATGTAAAAGCGGAAGCTTTCTTATCTGTTTGTCAACAAATGATGGAAAAATTCCCAAAAGCCAAAAAAGTAATTACCACTTTAAGAGGTTCTATTTCTGCTTCTCATAACACTTGGGCTGGAGTTTTATACGATGGAAAACAAATGTTACAAACACGTCAATATCAAATTACGGATATCGTGGATAGAGTTGGTGGTGGTGATTCCTTCATGGGAGGTTTAATCTACGGATTATTAACGTATCCTGACGATGACCAAAACGCATTAGATTTTGCTGTTGCAGCATCTTGCTTGAAACACACAATCAAAGGTGATGCAAATTTAGTTACAGTAGAGGAAGTTTCTAAACTTATGGGAGGTGATGCTTCTGGTAGAGTTGCACGATAAATAATAAATTATGATCATAGATACAGTAACCAACGCTGCTAAATACACGGGTTTGCATCCTTTATTTGCAAAAGCATTCGACTATATCAAGCAAAATGATATTGCCAATCTTCCCGACGGAGTTTCAGAAATTGCCGAAGGTCTCAAACTAATCGTGAATACGGCTAACGGAAAAACCGCAGAAGCAAGTTTAGCAAAATTTGAATGTCACGATAAAAACATCGATATACAAGTTTGCGTAAAAGGATTAGAAACTATCGCTTGGAAACCAAGAGAAAAATGTGTAGCACAAAACGGAGACTATAATCCTGAAAAAGACGTTCGCTTTTTTAGTGATGCTCCAGATATGTCTTTTCAATTGACAGATGACCAATTTGCCATATTTTATCCAGAAGATGTTCACGCTCCAATGATTGGGGATGGTGAAATCAAAAAATTAGTATTTAAAGTAAAAATTTAAATAATGATTTGGGCGTGCCCCTCCCGAAAAGGTCGGGTCGGGCTGTACGTTCCCGCTTCCCGATGAAAAATCGGGAGAGCTCCACTGCCATCCCTCACGCGAGCGCAGTAAATAAATATCAGATTTGACAACTTTCTAAAAGTTGTCAAATCTATCAAACAAAAATCAAACTATAAAACCTCGCGACCTCGTGTCTTTGCAGTTAATAAATTTAATAAAAATCAAAAAAATGAGTAATATTCAAAAAGTAACTGACGCAATTGTTGCTCAAGGGATGCTTCCTTTGTACTTCAATGCTGATGAAAATGTAACAATAGAAGTCTTAAGAGCGATTTACAAAGCTGGAATTAAAGCGGTAGAATACACTAGCCGTGGTGAAACTGCTTTGAGTAACTTTACCAAAATGGTGGAAGTGAGAAATGCTGAAATGCCGGATTTATTACTAGGTATTGGAACCATCAAAAACCTTCAACAAGCCAAAGACTATTTAAAAGTAGGTGCCGATTTTTTTATCAGTCCAGGTTTTGTACCTGAAGTAGCCGCTTTTCTAATTCCAAAAGATATTTTATATAGCCCAGGTTGTATGACTCCAACCGAAATTATTGCTGCCGAAAATGCAGGAGTAAAATTCATAAAATTATTCCCTGGCAATATGTTAGGACCAGATTTCTTGAGTGGAATCAAAGATATTTTTCCAAATCTACGATTTATGCCAACAGGTGGTGTGGATACTACTGCTGAAAATATTGGTGGTTGGTTCAAAGCTGGAGTTTCTGCAGTAGGAATGGGAAGCAAACTCATCAGCAAACAATTGATGGCAGACAAGGATTACACCACAATAGAATCTGAAACCAAAACAGTTTTGAATTTAATTCAATCCATAAAAAAGTAAATAACCTGAAAACAGTAGTTATAACAGGTGCAGGAGGAGTTTTATGTGGTACATTGGCAAAAGCATTGGCCAAACAAGGCTACCAAATTGCGCTTTTGGATTTAAAAAAAGAAGCTGCAGATAAAGTTGCCAGCGAAATTAATGCCGCTGGAGGAAAAGCAATTGGTGTTGCAGCCAATGTATTGGAAAGAGATTCACTAGAAGCCGCCAAAAAAGAAGTCAATGAAAAATTGGGAAGTTGCGATATTTTGGTAAACGGTGCTGGAGGAAACCATCCATTGGGAACCACATCAAATCCATTTCTTATGGAGGAGGACTTGCAAAATACAACCGAAGGTTTCAAAACTTTTTTTGATTTGGATGCCGAAGGAATAAAGTTCGTTTTCAATTTAAATTTTATAGGAACTTTATTGCCAACACAAGTTTTTTCAAAAGACATGATTGGTAAAAAAGGATGTAGCATTTTGAATATTTCTTCGATGAATGCCTTTACACCATTGACAAAAATTCCAGCTTATAGTGGTGCAAAAGCTGCTGTATCTAACTTTACACAATGGCTGGCAGTACATTTTTCGAAAGTAGGAATTCGTGTGAATGCCTTGGCTCCTGGATTTTTCTTGACAGATCAAAACCGTGCTTTATTGACAACAGAAAATGGTGAATTGACAGCAAGAGGGAATACAATCATTGGACAAACACCAATGGGAAGATTTGGAGAACCCGAAGATTTAATCAGCACTACGCTTTATTTATGCGATGACGCATCTTCTTTTGTGACTGGTGTAGTTATTCCTATCGATGGAGGTTTTAGTGCGTTTAGCGGAGTTTAAAAAAATAGTGCTTTAAATTATGGAACAAACTTGGAGATGGTACGGGCCAAATGATCCAGTAAAATTATCTGACGCCAAACAAGCCGGAGCCACAGGAATTGTGACTGCGCTACATCATATTAAAAATGGTCAGGTGTGGGAAGTTGATGAGATAATGAAGCGAAAAAATGAGGTGGAAGCCGCTGGATTGACTCTTTCGGTTATAGAAAGTATTCCGGTGCACGAGGATATCAAAAAGCAAACCGGCGATTATTTGAAATATATTGAGAACTACAAGCAGAGCATCAGAAACTTAGCATCTTGTGGAATTAATATCGTTTGTTACAATTTTATGCCAGTTTTAGATTGGTCTAGAACCGATTTGTCTTATGAAATGCCCGATGGTTCTAAAGCTTTGCGTTTTGATGTGAATGAATTTGCCGCTTTTGAACTCTTCATTCTAAAAAGACCCGGAGCAGAAAACACTTATACTGATGCTCAAAAAGCAAAAGCAAAAGCCACCTTTGAAAAGTTGACCGATGCCGATAAAGTAAAATTGCAACAAAATATTATTGCAGGTTTACCGGGTGCAGAAGAATCTTATACTGTTGAAGATTTCTTAAAAGTGCTTCAAGGATACGATGGAATTGATGCCAATAAATTAAAAGAAAATTTATACTATTTCTTGCGAGAAATTATTCCAGTAGCTCAGAGTGTTGGTGTTTTGATGGCTATTCACCCAGATGATCCTCCTTATCCAATTTTAGGTTTGCCAAGAGTGGTAAGCACCGAAGCTGATTTGATACAATTATTAAATGCAATTGATTCTCCATCCAATGGATTTTGTATGTGTACGGGTTCTTATGGTGTAATTGCCGAAAATGATTTACCAGGAATAGTTGATCGTCACGGCGAAAAAATGAATTTTATTCACTTGAGAAGTACCCAACGCGACGAAGAAGGGAATTTCTATGAAGCGAATCATCTCGAAGGTGATGTAGATATGTATCAAGTAGTAAAATCTATTCTAAAAAAACAAAAAGAAACGAAAAGAATCATCCCAATGCGTCCCGATCACGGACATCAAATGTTGGACGATTTGAATAAAAAAACCAATCCGGGATATTCAGGAATTGGGCGTTTACGAGGTTTGGCAGAGTTAAGAGGTTTGGAAATGGGGATAGAAAAAAGTTTATTTTAAAAAAGATGTCAGAAAAAATATTTATTTCGGATGATTTTTTGCTTCACAGCGAAGCCGCAAGAACGCTCTATCATGACTTTGCAAAAAAGCAACCCATTTTTGATTACCATTGTCATTTATCTCCAAAAGACATTGCCGAAGACCGCCAATTCGAGAATTTATACCAAATTTGGATCGATGGTGACCATTATAAATACAGGGCAATGCGTGCCAATGGCGTGAATGAAAAATTCATTTCTGGAGATGCTAGCGATTATGAAAAATTTTCGAAATGGGCAGAAACGGTTCCGAATACTTTGAGAAACCCTTTGTATCATTGGACACATTTAGAAATCAAGAATTATTTTGGAATAACCACTTTATTGAATTCAGATTCTGCCGAATCGATTTACAACCAGTGTTCTGAGTTATTGAAAAAACCAGAATATAGCGTGCGAAATATTTTAAGAAAAATGAATGTAAAAGTGGTAGGAACTACAGATGATCCAACAGATGATCTGGCCTATCATAAACAACTTCAAGATGAAAACTTTGAAATTAAAGTTGTACCTTCGTTTCGACCTGACAAAGCTACCGAAATAGAAAAAGGTCAAGCATTTGTTGATTGGATAAAAAAACTGGAAAAAGTTACAGGGTATTCTATTAGTAATTTTGAGTTACTTATAAAAGCCTTGCAATCGCGTCACGATTTTTTTCACGAAATGGGTTGTCGTATTTCAGATCATGGTCACGTCAATTTCTATGGTGAGGATTATTCCGATTTTGAAGTTGCTGCTATTTTCGAAAAAGGATTAAAAGGCGAAGCAGTATCTGTTTTGGAGATTAATAAATACAAATCAGCCGTTTTGTATGAATTAGCTTTGATGAACAAAGCAAAATCTTGGACACAGCAATTTCATGTTGGAGCCATCCGAAACAACAATGTCAAAATGTTGCATAGTATTGGTCCTGATCAAGGATACGATTCCATTGGAGATTTGAATATGGCCGATAATATGAGCAAATTCTTTGGAAGACTAAGCGAATGTGATGGATTAGCTAATACAATAGTCTATAATTTGAATCCTAGAGACAGCGAAATGTTTGCTTCTATGGCCAATAATTTTAATGATGGACTTGTGGCTGGAAAAATGCAATATGGTGCAGCTTGGTGGTTTTTAGACCAAAAGGACGGAATGGAAAAACAATTGAATGTGCTTTCCAATTTTGGATTATTAAGTAAATTTGTTGGAATGGTAACTGATTCCAGAAGCTTTCTTTCTTTTCCAAGGCATGAATATTTTAGACGTATCTTGTGCAATGTTCTGGGTGACGAAATCGAAAAAGGAGAGTTGCCCAACGACATGAAACTCATAGGAAATATGGTGGAAGCAATTTGCTATAAAAATGCCGAGGCTTATTTTAAAATAAATATTTAATTCTAATAAAAAACATTATTAACCAACTAAAACAACCAAAACAATATGAATAAAGAAACAACCAAAATTGGAAAATACCGCTGGTCAATCTGTGGTTTACTCTTTTTTGCCACTACGATTAATTACTTGGACAGACAAGTACTTTCGTTAACTTGGAATGATTTTATTGCTCCTGAATTCCATTGGACTAACAATGATTATGGAAATATAACGGCTTTATTTTCCATTTTTTACGCAGTATCCTTACTATTTGCAGGGAAGTTTGTAGATTTTATGGACACCAAAAAAGGATTTCTTTGGGCTATTGGTGTGTGGTCTATTGGAGCTTGTTTACACGCTTTTGCTGGCATCGCAACTGCGGGCTGGATAACAGGAAATTGGTTTGTTGGCTTTGAAGGAGCAAAAGAAGCTATTAGTACTGTAAATGATACAGGATTAGTGATTAACGTGAGTGTTAGTTTATTCATTTTTGCTCGTTTTGTTTTGGCAGTAGGTGAAGCTGGAAATTTTCCTGCAGCGATTAAAACCACCGCCGAATATTTTCCTAAAAAAGACAGGGCATTTTCTACCAGTATTTTCAATGCAGGTGCCACAGTTGGAGCATTGGCTGCTCCAATATCAATCCCATTTATAGCCAAAGCTTTTGGTTGGGAGATGGCATTTATTATTATTGGAGCCTTAGGTTTTATATGGATGGGTTTTTGGATTTTTATGTATGACAAGCCAGAAAATCATAAAAGAGTTAGCGCTGCAGAACTAGAATATATTCAGCAAGATGATGTTGCCGATAGTAAATTAGTTGGTTATGTGCCAGAAACTACTAATAAAGTGACTTTCAGAGACTGCTTTAGATACAAACAAACTTGGGCTTTTGCTTTTGGTAAGTTTATGACCGATGGTGTTTGGTGGTTTTTCTTGTTCTGGACCCCTGCTTATTTAAGCTCAGTTTACGGAATGGATTCTGCTGAGGCTGCTTTTCCATTATTTGTACTTTATGCGATTACATTACTTTCTATTATTGGAGGTTGGTTGCCTACCTATTTTGTTGAAAAGAAAGGAATGAATCCTTATGAGGGGAGAATGAGATCGATGTTGATTTTTGCTTTTTTTCCGTTGTTGGCTTTAGTGGCGCAACCCTTAGGATATATTAGTTATTGGTTACCCGTAATTATTATTGGTATCGCTGGGGCAGCTCATCAAGCTTGGTCAGCCAATATTTTTACCACGGTTGGCGATATGTTTCCTAAAAAAGCAATTGCTACAATCACTGGTATCGGAGGTTTAGCTGGAGGTTTGGGTTCGACCTTGATTAACAAAGGTTCTGGATTGTTATTTGATTACACCAAAGAAACTAACATGGCTTTTATGGGCTTTGAAGGGATTGAAGCGGGATACTTTATCATTTTTTCTATTTGTTCCGTTTGTTACTTAACGGGATGGATTGTAATGAAATCATTAGTACCTAAATATGTTCCAATAAAGGGTTTGTAATTAGTTACCCTATTTTTAAAATTTTTAGATTAGTTGCAACTCCGAAGCACTGCTTCGGAGTTGTTTTTTTTTTTTCAACTAACAAATTTTTAAAAAGTTAAGATTTAAGTATTGAAGTGATTTAATTAATTTTAGTTAAGGCTGGGATTGATTTTGAATTGTATCTAATATAATTAAGCAAAAAAACTTTGAAATGGAGAAAAGCAACCCAACGCTAGGCGAATTTATTATAGAAAATCAAAAAGACTTTTAGTATTCCTCAGGCGAATTATCCTGGTTATTCATTTCAATACGATTAGCGGAAAAAGTGGTTAGTTATAAAGTGAACAAAGTCGGATTAGTTGATATTTTTGGGTCTGTTGGCGAGAAAAATATACAAGGGGAAGATCAACAAAAATTAGATGTATATGCCAACGAGATTATTATTCAAACCCTAATCAATCGCGAAATTGTATGTGGGATTGCTTCGGAAGAAAACGATGATTTTATTACTGTTCAAGGAAGTGATAACAGCAATAGTAGTAAATATGTGGTTTTGATGGAACCGTTGGATAGATCTTCAAACATCGACGTGAATGTTTCGGTAGGAACTATTTTTTCAGTTTACAGGAGAATAACTCCAGTGCGAACTCCTGTGACTCTCGAAGATTTTTTGCAACCCAGAATTAACCAAGTTGCTGCTGGCTATGTTATCTATGGGACATCGACTATGCTTGTTTATCTACTGGCAATGGTGTCAATGGATTTACTTTAAATCCTGCCATTGGTGTTTTTTACTTGTCACATCCCAAAATGAAATTTCCCATCGATGGCGATATATATTCTGTAAATGAAGGAAATTATGATCATTATCTCCTGTCACACGACGATATTGCGCTATAAATTCCTCTATTGTTAGCTTTAAGTTAGTTAGGTATTCCTTCAAACCATCCCAAATTGCATCTTGTTTATGTCTTTCGTAATCTATACTGACTGTAACCTTCTGCCCTATTCTTTGTTAAAACAATATTTTGAGCATCGCCAAATTTTCTTCGGAAATATCGTTATTTAATGCCTTATTTTCATTTTTGGATTAAATTATTTCTTAGATTAGTACAATTAAATTTTCAAAATATGAAAACGAAAATTGGAATTCTATACTCCACAGTTGATGGGCAAACCCTAAAAATTTGCAACCTCATTAAAGAAGTTTTAGAAGAAAAAGGCAATACGGTCGAACTATTTTCGATTGAAGATTTCAAAGGAAAAGTCACCGATTTTGACAAGTTTGTGATTGGCGCAAGCATTCGATACGGAAAACACAATCCGAAAATAATCGAATTCATTAATCAAAACAAAGTTGCACTCGAGCAAATCGAAAATGCCTTTT
>JFJP01012346.1_pt1 | contig 12286 bp, 11 predicted proteins | sample 431651 | NCBI WGS metagenome assembly JFJP01 (sample SAMN02602958, study PRJNA72255) | Microbial mat metagenome, whole genome shotgun sequencing project. | biome: fresh water; feature: sink hole; material: water; isolation source: purple microbial (photo- and chemosynthetic) mats found in... | reverse complement strand
CACGCCTTTGATTATGACGCGCTCGTAGGTCGGGTTTCCAACCCGACGAAGAAAATCAAGATCATCACCCGCGCCGCGCAAGATGGCGAGAAACTGACCACGCTTGATGGAGTTGAGCGCAAACTCACCTCCATGAACGTTCTTGTCTGCGACGAAAAAAGCTCGCTGTCCCTTGCAGGCGTGATGGGCGGCTCCGAATCTGAAGTGACTGACAAAACCAAGAACGTCCTGCTCGAAGGCGCGGCGTGGAACTTCATCAACATTCGCCGCACAGCCAAACAGCATAACCTTCCTTCCGAAGCGTCGTTCCGCTTTTCTCGTGGCGTTCATCCCGCAGTTGCAGAAATCGGCGTGAAGCGCGGTTTGCAATACATGGCGGCCTGGGCAAATGGAAACATCGCCCCGGGTCTCGTGGATGAATATCCGCGCAAGCCGAAAGATTCAGTTGTAGATGTGACAACGCAGGACGTAAAACGCCTGCTCGGCATTGACCTCACGCTCGAAGAAATTTCCGCGCTCCTCACTCGTCTTGAATTCAAATGCCAAATAGCCAATCAACAATTACAAGTCACCGCCCCCGATCATCGCATGGACATTGACGAAGGCGTCGTCGGTCTTGCCGATGTGCTCGAAGAAGTTGCGCGTTCCTATGGCTTCGACAAAATTCCAACCACCACCATTGCAGATGCCCTGCCCCCGCAGATTGGCAACCCAATTCATGAATGGGAGGAACACCTGCGCGATTTGCTCGTGGCAATTGGGTTGCAGGAAGTCGTCACCTATCGCATGACCTCGCCTGAACGTGAGTCGCGATTATCTGTAGGGTCAGGTCTAAGACCTGACTCTGCCACCCACGTCCGCATTGCCAACCCCATCGCGCCCGAAAGAAGCGTCCTGCGCCGCAGCCTGCTAACCGCTGTGCTGGAAGTCGCAGAGAAAAACGCCAAAGCAGAATCCCTCGCAATGTTTGAAGTAGGCTCAATCTTTGAACCAGTCAAAAACGACGTCCCCGACGAACCGCGCAGACTTGCCATTGTGATGACGGGCGCCAGAATTGCATCTGCATGGGATGTGAAAGACGCGCCCGCCTTTGACTTCTTCGACATGAAGGGGCGCATCGAACTCCTTTTGGCTGGATTGCGTTTCACAGACATTGTCTACGCTGAGGCAGACGCTTCGACTTCGCTCAGCGCGAATCATTTGCATCCTGGAAAATCTGCCGAAGTGAAAGTGAATGGACAGGTTGTAGGCGTATTTGGTGAACTACACCCGCTGGCAAAGGAAAAATTCCAATTTGGCGACGCCCCCATCATCGTAGCGGAATTTGATCTTGAAAAACTGCGCGCATTGAATCCTGCATACGGCATTAAACCCGTTTCCGAGTTCCCGCCCATGTATGAAGACATTGCCGTCATCCTCGATGAATCAGTCGCCGCATCTACGGTCGAAGCATTGATCAGGCAAACGGGCGGCAAGACCGTCACCGATGTCCGCCTGTTCGATGTCTATCGCGATGAAAAAATCGGGGCTGGCAAAAAATCATTGGCGTACAGCCTCACATATCAAGCCGCAAAAACCATGACCGACGCCGACGCTGCGGCTATCAGGAATAAAATTGTCAAGCGGCTGGAAAACACAGTCGGCGCGAAGTTAAGAAGTTAGTACCAATGGGATGCAGGAAAACTTGCATCCCATTTTTGTTGGCTGTATACTTAAATAAATTTAATAAGGAGAGAATAATATGGATGCAAAAACAAAAGGTATTGTTGCTACAATTGCCGCAGTTGTGTTGTGTGGCTGTCCGGGTTTATTTATGTGCTTTTTTGGAGCCATATCAACATTTGTAAGTTTTGTGCCTGGGGCAGATATTGACGTGGGCGGCAGTAGCGATCCGGCAGCTGCGACCGCCATGGGAATTGGCGCCTTATGCTTGTCTATAATCTTTATTGCTGTTCCCGTAGTCGTTGGTTTTTTCATGCTTCGCAAGAAACCCGAAGTAGTTGTCAGCGACGAACCACTTCCGCCGGCTTCATAGAAATAAAAAAATCCCCCGAATTTCTTCGGGGGATTTTTTATTTCACTACAATTGAAATGCTCATTGGGCAAAATCTTTCCTTGCCCAGGGCAATGATCCATTTGCTTTTGTAAAGTCCCGGATCGGCAGGCGCCTGCATGGGAACTACAAATTCAATGGCTGCCCCCGCTGGAACTGATTGGGAAAAGTCATAGGCGCTTGTCTTGTGTAATTTGTCGCCGCCGGTAAAACGATAGTCGGCGCTGTTTGAGTCCCATGCGTTTGTGCCTGAATTTAAAATTTGCCAGCGCATATCAAAACTTGCTCCCTGCGCAAAGGTTGTATCATCTTCGGGGCTTTGCGAGATGACTTGACACGCATAGGGTCCCTGCGAAGCATCCATGGTCGGCGTGGATGACGGCACCGTGGATGTGGGAATTACAAAAAGAAAAGTGGGTGTGGATGTTGGAACTTCCGTCGGTGTTTTGCTGGCAGTTGGCGTGAGCGTTGACGTTGGCATGAGGACAAAGGTTTGGGTTGCCGCTGCGCCAGCAGTTTGGGCAATAAAAGTATTAACCGAAAGAAGGTCAAAGGTTGGAGGAGGTGCGGGCGTGGCGGTGGCGGCAATAGGGGCGCAGGCAAGCAATAAAGCGAGTACAAGAAATATTGCCAGCATACGATAATTTCGCGTGGACATGGTTCCTCCAAATTCAGCAGTTATTTAACAGTGATTGTAACGTATCCAAAACAAAGTTGTCCCTGCACCATCCAGGTCATGGTTTGGTCGCCGAGTTGCGAAGGCGCCCTGGCGTCAAGCACCACTTCGTGTTGAGCGCCGGGCTTCATGGCAGGAAGTTCGATTAGGGTGGTTGTTGTCATTTTTGCGCCGCCAGAGTATTTTAAGTCATAGCCTGCGTACCAAGCTCTGGCGCCATTATTAACAACGGTCATCTTAATATCAAACTCCTGATCGTGGAGATATTCGGCGTACGCCGTTGGGCGCAGGCGGATGATGTCACAGGAGTAATCAGCCTTGGCTGGGGCTCCACCGCCGCCGCTGCTGGGTTTGTTTGTGGGCGTGGAAATGACAAATGGAGTCAGCGTGGGGATTGTAAAAGGTGTGGCGCTGGGCGTGGCAGTAAATTGCGCTTCGGTGGTCAGCGCAACAGCAGTTCCAATTTGATTTTGCGCTTCGATGGTTTGCGCAACAGCGGTGTTAATTTGTGACTGTGTGTCCAAACTTTGTGTATTCTGTACTTGTGGATTCTGTTGCTCTGACGCGGTGGCGGCGGGCTGACACGCTCCAATGAATAACGCCAACGCCAGCATAATGACAGCCCCTTGAAATATTTTTTTCATTTTTTCTCCTTTGTAAGTAGATTTCGGAAGTCTTTTGAAAGACTCCAAATGGAAAGTTTAATTAACTAATGTTTACGCATTGTCCCGAAGGTTTGAGCGGAAAACGGGCTTGAATTTTGGAAACCTTCGAAATATTCCGCGTAAGGTGACTAATTACGGCAGACTTCCGAAATCTGTTCATACATTTTACTGTTTAATCTGTTTCTCCCGAACCAATGCCGAGCGGCTTCCACTTACTTTCGTCTTTTAAACGATGCTGAACGCCATCGCGGTTGTGTAGTTCGTCGAAACCGTGAGGTTTGATGAACATCTGCTCGCCATCCAATAAACCAGTTAAGCCAGTTTGACCGGGTTCAGGTCTCTTGTTCTGGCAGAACTTGCACGTCTTCGGGTCATGTGACTGGTACTCGGTCGGTTCTTCGTAGGTTGTCACATAGCCTTCGTAATTGCGTACGATCATCTTGTGGTCAGACATGCTCAACATGTAATTGGGCATGACAGGAATCTTACCACCACCGCCGGGCGCATCCACGATGAATTGCGGAACGGCGTAGCCGGAGGTATGTCCGCGCAAACCTTCGATGATCTCAATTCCTTTTGCAACAGGTGTGCGGAAGTGTCCCGCGCCTTCCACCAAGTCACATTGGTACAGGTAATACGGGCGCACGCGGATGCGGGTCAGTTTTTGCACCAGTTCGCGCTGTAAGTGAACACAGTCATTTACGCCCGCCAGCAGAACAGATTGATTGCCCAGAGGAATACCCGCGCGGCTCATTCGGTCACAGGCTTCGGCGAGTTCTGTTGAAATCTCGTTCGGGTGGTTGACGTGGATATTCAACCACAGCGGGTGGAATTTGGCGAGCATATCACACAGTTCCTGCGTGATGCGCATGGGCATAAAGACTGGCACGCGCGAACCAATACGCACAATTTCAATATGCGGTATCTCGCGCAGGCGGGTGAGCAGTTCTTCCAAAATTTTTGGAGCCAGCACAAGCGGATCGCCGCCAGAGAGCAGCACGTCGCGCACTTGCGGTGTGCGTTTGAGATATTCGATCTGCATCTCAAAGTCCTGACGGTTGAAGGTTTGCCCGGGGTCACCGACAATGCGTGAGCGTGTGCAGTAACGACAGTATGAGGCGCACTGGGTCGTTACCAGCATGAGAACTCTGTCAGGATAACGGTGAACCAGCCCGGGGACGGGGGAGTGGCGGTCTTCCGCGAGTGAGTCTTCCATCATTGAGGTGAAGGCGTCCATCTCTTCTGAAACGGGAATAATCTGTTTGCGGACAGGATCGTTCGGGTCATTGGGATCGATCAACGAAATATAATACGGCGTCACATCCACGCGGAACAAATCCTGCTTTTGCAAAGCTCGGCGTTCGCTTTCTGTGAGGCTTAATACTTTTTCAATGTCTTCAGCGCTATTTAGGCGGTGACTTAATTGCCAGCGCCAGTCGTTCCATTTTTCGTCGGGAACATCAGCGTAAATTGGCGCGCGTTTTGAAATAATGGGTGTAGGCATTTTTTCCTCCGAATATTATAGGATCAACAGTTGACAGCGGTATGGGGGCTGTTCAAACGGGGGGTCATGATCTGGACGAAAGAAACCTGCAAACTTTAGAATCATCTTTAACATTGTAAAAGCAAACGGAACGCGGGTCAATATCATTATTTTTTGAGAGTACAATCGGGGCAAAAAGGAGAGTACCTTGCAGATGAGCGAACTCAATGTCATCCATAATGTTGAACAAAAACAATTCGAGGCGCATCTTGATTCATATACAGCCGAATTGAGTTACCGTTTGAATGGCAGTGTCATCATTTTTACGCACACCGGGGTTCCTCCCATGCTGGAAGGGCGGGGAATTGGAAGTTTGCTTGTAAAAACGGGGCTGGAATACGCGAAGGAAAATAACCTGAAAGTACAAAGTTTGTGCTGGTTTGTCAGCGGGTATCTTCAGCGGCATGAGGAATACCAAAATCTTGTTGCATAAAAAATAAGTCATCCTTGCAGATGACTTATTTTTTATGCGTTTGTATTTTTTCGCCGAGTAAATCGAGTACAAATTTCGCCGCCTGCGGGACGGACTCTGCCACGGGCGGGGATAGTATTCTGCTGAAATCACAGGCGCGCTTTGTGGCGATCCCGACTACGGTTACATCGTCGGGCAGTTGCGCGCCCATCGACTTCCCCAACTCAATTGCGGTTTTTAGCGATGTGTTATGCGCGCTGGGAGTGTGAAATGCCGAGTAGTTGGGCAGGTCTCCCAATTTTAGGATTAAGATTGATCCAATCGGTTCCTCCAGCGCGAAAGCGTCAATGAGAATGACGCAGTCATAGCCAATGAGATGTTCCATTAAACTGATGCCGCCCACCGAGAGGCAATTCACTTGTACCGGCAGATCGCTGGGAAGTTGTTTTTTCACTTCCTCGGCAACCTGCCAGCCAACGCCATCATCACCAAGAATGGGGTTGCCTAAACCGATAACCAATACTCTGGATTTTTTTGATTCCATTTGAACCTCAAACCCGTTCCGCTTTTTGGGCGCTGCGGCATTCATCTGCCTTATTCAACAATAGAATTATTTGTCAGCATTGCGGATGTAGACGAACCAATAGATCATTCCCACCATGATGGCGCCGCCAATGATATTTCCAATGGTGACTGGCAGGAGGTTGGCAATAAAGAAATTGCTCCAGGTCAGGTGAGGGAAATCTGCGGCGGTCTTGCCGATCATTTCAAAAAGTTTGGGGTCACCAAAGTTTTTGACGAATAATGCGAGAGGGATGTAGTACATGTTGGCAACGCTATGCTCGAACCCGGCGGCAATGAAACAGGCGACGGGCAGGGTGACTGACATAATTTTGTCTGTGGTGCTGCGGGCGCTGTAAGACATCCACACACCCAGGCAGACCAAAACGTTGCACATGATTCCCAGCGCCACAGCCTGAACAAATTCCAGTGAGGTTTTTGCCTCGCCAATGCCCAGCGCAGTCAGCCCTATGGCTCCATTGCCAAAAAGATATTGTTTGCCCAGAAACATAATGTAGGCTGTCAAAATAGAGCCAATAAAGTTTCCAACATACACAATGCTCCAATTTCTTAGCAGTTGGGCAAGGGTCACTTTTTTGCTGGCAAAAGCCATGACAATTAAGGTGTTGCCGGTAAATAACTCCGCCCCGCCTACAACCACCAAGATCAATCCGATGGAAAATACCAATCCCATTAACAAGCGGATGATGCCGTAGGGAATACCGGTTGAGAAAATAATCGCGCCGCTGGGGTCTTTGATTGGCATACTTCCAGCCGCAACGGTGGTGGCAAAAATGGCGCCCATGCTGATGAAAGCCCCCGCCAAAACCGCCAGCATAAACATTTTTGAAGTTTCCAGACTGGCTTTCTTAACACCCAATGCCTCTGCTTTGAGCGCCATGTCTTTGGGCAAAATTGCGTCAAAAGAAACTTGATCGGTCATAAAAATTCTCCTTATTCCGAACACGATCGAATTGCCTTGTAGTATGTTTCTTTTCTGCTATTAATGCCAGTGGGAATGGTCACTTTCTTTTGTGACAACTTTCCCAAACGAAGCATGTATTTTAGACCTTATTTATCGTAGTTGGAGGCCTCGTACGGTACAGCCTGACTAATATTTCGGTTAGCAGATACAATTACAGCAATGAACATAACTTCCCGTCTGAATCTTTCAGTTGACGCGCATCCTGACAAACCTGTTTTCATCTTCTTTTCTGCGCGGGATAAAAAATGGGAAACCCTCACCTATCAACAACTTGCGGATTTGGTCGAACGCTTCGCCTCTGGACTTTTGGCGGGAGGCGTAACCCCAAACATGACCGCCGCCCTGATGACCCCGCCCTCAGTTGATTTTTTTGCCCTGGCATTTGCCATGCTGAAAGTGGGTGTCGTCCCCATTATTCTTGACCCCGCCATCGGCTTGAAGAAAGTGGGCGAATGTATTGCCGAAGCCCGCCCCGATATTTTCATCGGCAACACGCTGACGCATACCTTGCGGATTTTGTTTGGTTGGGGGAAGGATTCTGTAAAACATCATTTCACTATTGAGTCGGTCAAAGGTCAAAGGTCGAAGGTCAAAAATCCAATTCCCAATTCCCAACCTCCATCTGCCGCCATCATCTACACCAGCGGAAGCACGGGCATTCCCAAGGGTGTGCTTTTTTCGCATGAGAATTTTTCGGCGCAACTGGATATTCTGGTTGATACCTTTCACATCTCACCTGATGAAATGGATTTGCCCGCCTTTCCGCTTTACGCGCTGATTGATGCGCTGTTGGGCGTTACTTCGGTCATTCCTGATATTTCCTTTCCTGTGCCTGGCAAAACAGACCCCGCAAAAGTGATTGGCGCCATTCAACGTTTTAACGTGACCAACATGTTTGCCTCGCCTGTGGTGTTAGATATTCTTTCAAAGTATGGCATTCCTCGCGGCGTAAAACTTCCCAGCCTCAAGCGGATCATTACAGCGGGCGCGCCTGCCACCATTCAACTTCAAAATGATTTTAGAAAATTGCTGAATGATGAAACCGATCTTTTTGGAATTTACGGCGCGACCGAAGTTTTGCCAATTGCAAAGGTGGAAAGCCGCGAGATATTTGAATTAAAAGAAATGACCGCCCAGGGCGCGGGCGTATGTTTGGGAAGACCCGTCAGCGGGGCGAGGGTGCGGGTGATTGGAATCAGCGAGGCGGCTGTGGACGAGTGGCAGGATTCGCTTGAGGTGAAACCCAATGTCGTTGGGGAGATCACAGTTCAAGGCGGGGCAGTGACTGAGTCTTACATCGTAAGAGAAGAGGCGAATCGCATATCTAAAATCCAGCACGAAAACGGAATCATTCACCGCATGGGTGATGTGGGATATTTTGATGAGGCGGGTTGCCTGTGGTATTGCGGGCGAAAATCGCATCGGGTAACGACAGATGATGGCGTGATGTTTACCGAGCAGATGGAAGGAATTTTCAATGCTCATCCGCTGGTCTTTCGCACAGCGTTGGTTGCGGTACACCGTGAACCTGTTTTATGGGTTGAACTCAAAAGTGGAGTTTGGGCAAACAAAGATAAAATTAGAAGCGAGTTGAAGGAACTGGCAAAAGACCATCCGCAGGCTTCAAAAATAAAGGTGTTTTTATTTATGAAAAAATTTCCCACCGATGTAAGACATAATTCCAAAATCATCCGTGAACAATTGGCAAAACGCGCTGTCCGCCAATTGTTTGCGATCAATCGCCCATGAAGACGCTTATCACTGGCGCAACAGGATTTTTAGGCGGCGCATTAAGCCGCAGGCTGCACGGCATGGGCTGGGATGTGACCGCGCTTGGGCGCAACGCAGCGAAGTTGAATCAACTGGAAGATGAAGGAATGCGCGTTCTTCGTATTGATTTGAAAGAAAAGGATGCGCTGAACGCTGCCTGCAAAAGTCAGGAAGTTGTGTTTCATTGCGCGGCGTTTCCGTCACCGTGGGGGAACTTTGAAAAGTTTTATCAAGCCAATGTAATTGGCACGCGCAATGTGATTCGCGGCTGTGAGGAAAATAACGTAAAGCGGCTGGTGCATGTTTCCACGCCCAGCGTATATTTTGGCTATGACTCGCGCATCAATGTGAAAGAAACTGATGAACTGCCCAAACCCGTCAGCAATTATGCGGCGACAAAAATTTTAGCCGAGCAGGAAGTGGATGAGGCGTTTGCGCGTGGATTGCCCGCCATTTCGATTCGTCCGCGCGCGTTGTTTGGACCTGGCGATACGGTGATTTTTCCGCGTTTGATTCCGCGTTTGCAATCGGGGCGGCTTCCTATTTTGGGTGATGGCGAAAATATTATTGACCTGACATATATTGAAAATGTGGTGGATGCGCTTTTGTTGTGCGCCGAATCGCCTGCAAATACGCTGGGTAAAAAATACAATATCTCCAACGGCGAGCCTGTCAAAATTTGGGAACTGGTCAATCAGATTTGTGATGCGTTGAATCTGCCGCATCCCAAACGCAAAATTTCATATCAAGCCGCCAATGCCGCTGCTACAGCCATTGAGTTTGCTTATTCCATTATTCCATACAGCCCCGAACCGCCGCTGACCCGCCTCACGGTCAGCATGATGGCGCACAGCACGACGCTGGATATTTCTGCGGCGCGAAGCGAACTTGGGTATCAGCCAAAAGTTTCCATTGACGAAGGCGTGGAAACTTTTTTGAAATGGTGGAAGGATATTCACCACTGAGAGCACAAAGCACACAGAGTTTTTTAGATTTTCTCTGTGACCTCTGTGTGCTCCGTGGTAAAAGGTTTTTATGAAAATTAATGTTCTTCACGCAGGCTATTGCACGGCTCCCGAACATATCGCCATTCACGGCGGACGCTGGCGCACGATTCGTTTTCCCGCGATGTTCGCGCTCTTTCGTCATCCAACATTTGGCGCGATGCTTTTTGATACGGGCTATTCCTATCGCTTCTTTGACGAGACGAAAAAATTCCCTGCGCGGATGTACCGCTGGACAACGCCAGTGACGCTTCATGAAGAGGATTTGGCGGTGAATCAACTTTCAGCTTTTGACCTTCATCCCAAAGATATTTCGCACGTTTTTATTTCTCACTTTCACGCGGATCACATCACCGCCCTGCCCGATTTTCCTGCGGCGCGTTTTGTTTACCTGCCCCACGCTTTTGGACATTTGCGCCACCTGCCGCCTTCTGAAGATATGAAAAACGCTTTCCTGCGCGGACTCATCCCATTGGATTTTGATTCGCGTTCGCATGAAGTGGATATATCCAAGCCTGTGCTTTTGGCGGAGGAATACGCGCCGTTCCAAACTGGCTATGATTTGCTTGGCGATCAATCGCTCATCGGCGTGGAATTGCCTGGTCATGCCTACGGTCAGATGGGTTTGTTTGCCCGCGATGATGACGGAAAACTTTTCTTTTTTGTGGCGGATGCCGCATGGCTGAAACAATCCATCGTTGAAAATCGTCCGCCGCACAAGGTTGCCAATTTGCTATTTCCCGATCCCGAAGCCTACCGCGAAACGCTGGGACATTTGCACACCTATCATTTGGCTCACCCCGAAACGCATGTTGTCCCGTCACATTGCGAAGCGACAATTCGAGAACTTGAAAAATAGGCTCTCCTGTTTCTGGCGGGATGATTGCTTACTCAAAGAACTTTTGCCGCGAATTTCGCTGATTTCCACAGATTATCAAAGAAAAATTCGCGCGAATCCGCGCAATCCGCGGCTATGGTTTTGTTTTCCCGTTAAAAACGGTAGAGCCGAAAAATATTAACCAAAAAGGGTCACGAAGAAAACCTTTGTGGTAAAAAAACATGGAACCCCAACTTTTCACCCGCGAGAACATCCACACCCTGACCTTTCCGCAAACGGAGGACGGGGACTATGCGCGTCGGTATCTTTTGCCGATGATGTTGGATGGCGCGCAGACATATATCCGTAATGTGTTCAAGACACAGTTGATGCTTGCCAGGGTTGGCGGGGTCATCATCCCCATCACAACCTCAGATTTTCATGTTGACAATACCTACACGGTTTCACCGTACAGTCATTATGTTTCGTATGGCGGGTTTGAGGAAGTGAAGCACCTCAACAATCCGCCCGTTGAGAAAATAATTAAACTGCTGATGGGTCCCATTGCCTGGTATTTTCGCAAGGCTGATTTGGATAAAGTTGCCTATGTCAACAATTATCTGCTTTCGACGAATCTGTATCCGTCAGTAAACAGCGACCAGTTATCGGCGTTGAGCGAAGCGCTGCCGAAGTGGTTTCCAGATCGCGTGATTGTTTTCCGATCTGTGGACGAGAAAAAAAATCCGCATATTGCAGATATTCTAAAAGCGAAAGAATATGATTTGGTTTTGAGCAGGCAGGTCTGGTACATGGATGCGGAAGAGGCGAGCCGCACGCGTCAATACAAAGAGGATGCGCGCGTGCTTCGCAGGCATGGCTATGAAATTGTGGACGGCAAGGATTTATCGGATGTCGAATTGGCGCGTTCACTGGATTTATATAACATGCTCTACCTTGAAAAGTATTCGTATTACAACCCGCAGTTTACCTTTGAATTTATGAAACTTGCGCGCGATAACGAAGTTCTACATCTGCGCGCCTTGAAACGTGACGGAAAAATAAACGCGGTAATGGGTTTTTTCATCCGCAATGGCGCGATGACGCAGCCGCTGTTTGGTTACGATACAAGTCTGCCGCAGGAGGAAGGCTTGTATCGCCTGCTGACGTTGATCACATTGCAGGAGGGGTTGCGTCGAAACTTGCTTGTTCACGCCAGCGGGGGGGTGGGTAAGTTCAAAAAGGTGCGCGGCGGAAAGTCTGTTATTGAGTACAATGCTGTGTATCACAAGCATTTGCCCCTTTGGCGGCAGACGCCGTGGAAGTTGATTAAGGCAATTTCAAAATATGCGATACCGTATTTTCAGAAGAAAGATTTTTAGCCATGGTGAATAGGAGAGTTTATGCAAGTTAACATCCCCCTTAAAATTATTGGTCTTGGACGGTATTTACCAAATCATGCAGAGGTGGAAGCGCTGTGCGGACTTTCGGCGGGCTGGGTGGAGCGCCGCAATGGGGTGCGCGAGCGGCGCTGGGTGACGGATGAAACGTCGTCTTTCATGTCGGCGCAGGCAGCGCGGGAGGCGTTGGACGAAGCCAAACTCAAACCAAATCAACTTGATTTAATTATCAACGCTTCTGGCACGGGCGAGCAAGCCATCCCCGATACAGGGGCGCTGATTCAACGCCAGTTGGGGTTGGGCAAGTCTGGTATTCCTGCCATGACCGTGCATACCACCTGCTTAAGTTTTGTTGCGGCGATGGATGTGGCTTCAAACTTTATCAATAGCGGAAGATATAAAA
>JFJP01039926.1_pt1 | contig 12288 bp, 13 predicted proteins | sample 431651 | NCBI WGS metagenome assembly JFJP01 (sample SAMN02602958, study PRJNA72255) | Microbial mat metagenome, whole genome shotgun sequencing project. | biome: fresh water; feature: sink hole; material: water; isolation source: purple microbial (photo- and chemosynthetic) mats found in... | reverse complement strand
TTTTCTCTATATATTTCTTACAGATCTCGAAGATTACTGCAGTAAATACGAGGTCTACAGTTAGACCGGCAGTACGAAATACTGCATTCAAATCCACGGCTTCTTTAAGAGGAACATGGGTAAAGACTTCTTGAGCAACTTGTGTTTCTTGAGGTTCCATTTGATAAAATTTAAGCGTTATAACTAATACAAATATAATTGAATTTTTGATATTTCTTAAAGTTTTAAGTAAAAAAGTAACCCGCCAAAATGACGGGCTACTCTACAATAAATCAGCTTCTTCTACTAATTCAGCAAGTTCCACTTCGCAAAGTGATTGATAAATACGGGCATCTACTTTCGCGTTGTTGCTTTTTAAAGCCTCGAAATAATAGTCCCGGAGTACTTGGTCTTTGTTAAGGGCATACAGTAGCTTTGAGGTATAAGTTAATCCATCAGGGCCTATTTGATTAAACATTAGACCTGATTTAGCAGCTATAACCTGTTTTGCAGCATTAGATATTTTACTGTAAGCTCCTTGTATAATAAGTTTCAAGTCCTCAACAAAAATGTCAGGTACTTCATAGAATAAATAAAACTTATCCCCAATCTCTACCTTGTTAGGGTAACTTTCAGGAGAATATAAGTCTTCTTTCAATTCTACAAATACTTTGGTGCCATTTCTGTTTACTCTGGTGGTAATAAAATTTGTCCCGAAGTACATTCTACTTAGAGATACCAAGGGAAGTGCATAATAGTTCAATACAGTATCCCCTGATTTTAACGGTAAGAACCTTGAAATCATAAGCTAACTTTTTAGTTTACAGTACAAGGTACAAATTTTATTCCCAATCTTCAATCTCTTCTAGAGCAGAAGTTGTATTTTCAAAATGATGTATCTTGAAAATGTCTACTTCTTCTCGTTTTGTGTACTTTTTTAATTCATCCAAAGTGGTCAATAAGTTGATGCAGGAGTAGGTCTGATAAAACAGGGTTATCCATTTTCTAACTTTTTTATCTTTGGCAGCTTGCTTAAAAGCTTCTACAACTGATTCATATTTTTCTACATAGGGTAAAGCTTTGGCCGGGCCTATCCCTGGAATTCCAGGAACACCATCATTACCATCCCCTGTAAGAATTTGAATTTTAGCAAAGATATTGGCTTCTTGAGAATTTACTTCAAAGAACATATCCTTTGTGTAATTGTAATGTTTACCCGGAATACACTTTAAATCCTTATCTACTTCAGCATAAGTTATATCATAAGTGTTAGAGGAAATATGTCCTTCTATATAATCTGAATACCTATGGTGTATAATTGATAAAGCATCATCACTCTCGATTACACCTAATCCTACTATTCCGGGGAATGAATTGAATGCATCATGAATTGTAGGTTTCCATTCCTTTACAAAATCAGGGGTAGGGGGCCGGTTTTTTTTATATGCCGGCACTACCTCATTCCTGTAATTTTCATGACCATCCTTTTGATAAAACCCTACATAGCAATCTGCTTCCGTTTTAAGTAAAATCGTATTGATAAAGTTTTTGGCTGCATTTGCTACAACTTCGGGCCGGTCTTCTTCTTTATGATTATAAGCTATTATGAAGGTTATGCTATCTAAATCCAGTACAGTCAATTTCATTATAGATTCCTTTCTGTTAAAAATGTATTCAATTCTTTTTGTGCATCTTCTCCTAAAGAGTCAAAGTAAGTCTGAAATTCTTCAAAAGCTTCTTTGTATAGCCTCATTTTAGTGAAGATAGTTTCAAAGTCTTTTGCATACAGGATTACGTATTCACCTTGAGTTAAAAATCTTTCTTTCCCGGGAGCCCTGGCTGTCTGTTTATGATATATCACTGGGATATTACCATGAATTTTGACAGCATCTTCCATCTGACTTAAGATTTTAGGATAAGATACTGCAGCAGTTGTATTCTTTGCTTGGATCAACAAACCAAATTCCTTGAATCTGGTTGCGTCCACGGTCATTAAGTCTACTTTAAGGGAATCCATATAAGTACTTAGATTTCGGGTAGTACCTAAAGAGGGGAACATAGGAATGAAAACCCCACCTCTAGAAGTAAACCCGAAATCATTGTACCTATTTACTAGATCTCTTTCATAGCCGTTTCCCGCATTACGGTTGCGACTACTGCCCATGCTATTTAGTAATTTCTCCTACTATAGAAGCATCGGTAGCGTCATCTTGTGCCTTTTTCTTGGCTGCAGCTTGAGTTTTCTCTACAGCAGCTTTGAATTTTTCAGCCATACGCAAGTTAGATTCCTTGGCATAGTCAGACACAAAGTACATACCTTTGGTTTCACCTTCCATAGAAGAAGACCCATTGATAAACATCCTGTTCACACGCATTGCATTACCTGCATCTTGGAAAGAGATAATCTCTGCAGGGTCAATAAAGCATGTTAAAGTTTCAGTATGGTTATTGCTGTAACCCTTGATGTAGTTCAAACCCCCACAATACAATCCACCTCCGCCGAAAGTGTTTTGACGGTTACGTTGTGCAGTTTCAGGAAGAATAGCTTCTTTACCAATTTGATATTGGTATCCAAGTTTATCTCCGCAGAAGAACTGGTCTCCGTTTTTCCAAATAGCAGGAGTGAAAAGAACTTCTTCCAAGTAAGTAGGCTTTCCTGGGGTTTCAGTCACTTTTCCTGTAATAGGGTCAATGTCTTTGGTTCCGGGGAATGCATCCACTTGTACTTTGGTTTCGTTACCATCTTTATCAGTAGTGAACTTCCAGATTTTTTTAACTTCTTCCACAACTTTGAAAGTAGCCAATAATCCATAAGTAGTTACAGATAAGTCATTGTAAGTAGAAAGTTCTACTGCAGCTTCTGCACTTAAGCCTTTTTCTTCCCTAAGTTTAGAAACATTAGCTTCATCTACGAACATGGCACAAAGATAGCTTGCAAAGTAATTCTTATCTTCAGGTTTTGAATTCTCCCTAGTTAAGAACCTTCTCCAAGCCATTAACAACGGCATGAAATCGGCCCCTTCTTCGTAAGACTCAACAATACGTTGTGCAAGTACTTCAGGAATGGCATCTTCTGATACGAGTTCGTTTTTAGTACCTTTGTTGATTACCAAATGATAAGTTTTGGTGTTAGGGCGATACTTTAAGTACCCATTTGCAGCAGCTACTTCAGTGTTAAAGTCTACGACGACTAATCCTTGAGCATGCTCCACTATACTTTCGTATACTGCTTTTTCTTTGGTTTTTTCTAACCTTGCGGCATCCGCTTTAAGGTCTTCAAAAATACCTTGGTCAAACATAATACTAAAAGGTTTGCCTTCGATGGCACCGGTTATCCGGTCATTCTTACGATTTACGATAATTGCCATAATCTTATGGATTTAATTGATTAAAAAACTCAGAAATTTGTGAATTAATATTCCTCCTGATTACATCTGTGGAGGCGGAATTACTGTAAGAACTTCTGCTTATAGCATCTAATTCCATACAATAGTGTAAGAGCTGTTCATATTTACGCATGAACTTAATGGCATTTTCTACAAAAGATTTGTTATAAAACTCTACAGTATATCCCGTGAACGGGGTTACCATAGCTTTCAATTCTTCATCTTGAATATATTGACTGTCAGGTATATCCTGTAAGATAGTCATATTTTCCAAGGTTTTAAACAAATTCTCAAGTAAAATTGCATCACTAGCCAATTGTTTTGAGAACATGGTGGCTGCTTGATTTAAAGTTCTTTCTTCTGACATTGGGTTAAAAGAAAGTGGCATAGTTCTTATTCTATTCCTTATTTCAAAAAATAAAGCTTTATCTTCTTCTCTATCATGAAGCTCAAGTTGGCCTTCCATAGATTTGAAGATTACTGTATCCGCATGACTTAGGGTAAAGTATGAGGGAAATTTAGCCATAGCTTGTTGAAGCCTAAGGTTTGTCATGAACTCCATAATGGGTTGTCCACTCTTTATTTTCAAGTGGCCATCTACTATTTCATGGGTTTCTTTAAATAAAGATTGTATACTCATTGAATTAGGGATTTGTGTAAAGAATTTAACGTTTTCTTCTGAAATCATAATACATAAATATGCATCACTTTCAAAAGAGCCTCCAAGACTACCTTTTAAATGTAGCATAAGTCCTATGGATTCTAGTAATAATCGGTCTTTTGTGGTAGCGTATACTACAGTAGCTTTGGTATCTACCAAATCTCCCTGTTTTATAGTTTCCATATTAAACCAAGAAGGCCTATCATATTGAGAAGGGGAATCTATAATTCCTGAATGACTATACCTAATGTTAAAATTTAGGATTTTATAAGGTAGTACTACTTTTTGCTTTTTAAGTAGTTTAGTCATTTCATCTTTATCCTCTTTCTCTGATTTATGAGCTATGCTATAATTAGACAATCCATCTTCTTTTACTGTAATTATATTATCTTCAATAATTTTGAGGGATTTAGCATATTCCTTTATAGATTCTGCATCCAGACTATTAACACTAGTCATATACTCTTTTAGCAATTCTTTGAATGCTTTTCGATAAATTTCTTGTAGATAATAGTTTCTAACTACATTTTTATAAGGGATTTTAGCTTCTGCAGCTTCCTCTTTAGTAAGCATTGCTCTTTCTACATCGCGAAAAACAATGTATTGAAAGTCAAGGTCACCTTTAGACCAGTAATGAGCAACAGTAGTATTTAAACCTTTTACTCCTTTGTCTGAGATAAAGAATAAACATTTTTTGTTCATCGTTATTGCTGAAAGATTGGCACCTTTACTCGCTCTAATCTGATACTGATTTATGCTAATTTGATGTATAGAAGTTAATGTGTCTACATATAACATCATCTTATTTATCTCAATTGTTTCAGGTATTCCAACTTTTTTGCGTATTTCAGGGTCAATTAAATGTGTAATGTTCAATGGAATGCTCATCTTGATTTCACCACAAAAAGACTTAAGCTGTTTTATTACTTCAGAGTTTTTGCTTTGGGCAAAGTTTAATGTAGAGGAATTAGCCTGGATAAACCTTTCAATAGGGTTCTCATACTTATCTAACACTTCTTTTAATACCTCTCCGGCTTCATAAGAAGCTTCTTCAGTAGTATTCAAGATAAAGTTTCGGGTTTTTTCAGTCCATTTTACCATTTCTCTTGAAGCAGTTATATCTATGTCTGAAGACCCGGCTTTGATAGCAATATTACCAAACTTTTTGTTAATCCCTAGCTCAGAAAAATCTATGTTACCATAGTTTACATTATTGATTAGGATATGGGGTTGGGTAAATCTGCTGTTGTCAGATATGATAAAAGACTTGGTTTCATAGAGTTTGGATGCAAACATGTTATTCATGCTTGTTCTAGACCCTTCTTCATTAACACTATAAAAGTACAGATCATTCTTAAAATATAATAATTGGTCTTTGATGGCATTTATAAAAGCCTCTTTATTATGCTTCTTTATATCCCATGACACTTTTACCCCATTCTTTTCGCCTGTTGCGGTCCAGTATACATTTTCGGTAGCCTCTACAATAACTCCATCTACCATACGTTTTCCTACTATATAGGTGGTGTGGACAGCATCTTGTTCAGATATGATACACTTATAGTAATTATCATAAATCATAAACTTGGTGTAGTGTCCATTGTACCATGTTTCCAATATATAAAATTCAATGTTTGTAGCTAGTGGACTTTTATTGCCTAGACCATATTTGCCCAATTGGTCTTTACTTAATCGCTTTGAACTAAACCCGGGAGAGAAATAACCCTCAAGTCTTCCATTTGCTAATCCTACTCCTTTATCTGAAATTGAGATTAAATCCCTTTCTTCAGTACGAGTAAGATACTCTATGGTAACTTTGTTTTCATGCTCATCTAAATATTTGGCATGATAGTAACTTGGGTTAAATTTGCTAGCTTTACTTCCTTTACCTTCTTCTACAACGAAGTGGTCTTCCACTGTAGTATCTCCACGGAGTATACTAAGGGCAATTTTCTTTTCAATAATTGCATCATAACAATTAGAAAAGGTTTCTCTAATGGAGCTTTCAATAGGTTTTGTGTATAAGTCCTTTTGAACTATCTGCATCAGCATTTCTGTAGACTCTGTATCAAACTCTTTGATTAGCCCTACATTTTCAACTACGTCTTGGTCAATTACTGCCATTTTTTACTTTATAAATTTTAGTTTCTGAATAATATCGGCCAATTTGTCTAGTTCCCCCAAGCATTCCCTTTATCATGATTGAACCTCCATTCTTTACAAAATGGGAAATTTTTCCATACATTAAGTTGTTGTAATCTATACATATTACCGTATCCCCAGGGCGTAATTCTTTCTGCATAATATCTTTAGGATTTTCCATTCTCTATTAATTGTTTTATTTCATTAAGTACTGCTAATTTATCCTCTCTATAGACATACTCATCTGTTGGGTCCTTACGTTCTACATTATAGAATATTGGAATTAAGAATGGATATTCATCTAAGTAGGCTTTTTGAGCTTTCTGTCCTGGTACATCATTATCAAGCCAAATGAATATGTACTTGTACTTTTGTACTAGCTTTAACATCATGTGCTTTCGGATCATTGTAGTTTCACTTTTTCCCGCGATTGCGTCCCAATCAAAATGGCTTCTAAAGAATAAAACCTCTTTCATAGCTTTGGTAATAATCAGGAAGTCATTTACATACTTCAGCTGAAGGTACCCTTCTATATAGTTTGATAGGAAATTGTTGAGGAACTTGTTGATTTTATGGCCTCCGGGAGTGTAGATTTTATATCTACAATAAATCCTATACGCGATAGTTAGCTCTTTAGGATATACTACAATGGTTTTAGTTTTATAAACATACTGGACATTATTGACTTCTGTAATGAAGTAGTCTTTCATTAACCCAATTTTTATATCATACTTGGCATAGAAATTTCTGAATTCTTTACTGAAAGAAGGTTTAGAATGTATTCTTATCTCTTCCATTTGTGTCTTTACCTTAAAGGAGTTTTTCAACTGAGCTTTAATTCCGGTCCCTGTAATATTAGGGTTTCCACCTATCAGTTCTAATTCAAAATCTATATTGATACGGCTTAAGGCATCATGAATAGTATTATATCCGAAAAACAATTTTACAAACTTGAATACGGTACCTGATTCATTTAATGCATGGTCTTTGAAAAACATTTCATTCTTATAGAAATAGATAGAGAAGGAAGGGGTATCATCATCATCGCGTAATGGTGATGAATACGCCCTCCCTAATTCTAAATCTTTCCCAATATACTTGAAGTAAATGCTATAAGGGTCTACTCTTTCGTATATTGCATCCTCGTCGAGCATGTCGAAAGACATATCCTGAAGTATTAATCAAAAGATACTGCAGGAGCATCTGATACAGCAGGACCTGTTTCTTCCAAATCATTGAACGCGGATTCCCCATCAGTAATAACTATATCTGTAGGGATAGTTGGGTCATTGTAACCTTTTGAAATTTCATAAGGAGTAAACTTTACCTTAGTCTGATCCAAAGGAATACTGCATAATTCAATCCAATCCCCATACTCGGGTTTGCGGGTAAGTGTAGGGAAAGCTTTAGCTGTGGATTGACGTAACAGTTTAATCCGGAATGCTTCTTTTTCCCATAGTTTTTCCTCATTTATGAATTTCAAAGTAGCTTCTGCAAAGTTTTTGAACATCTTATTGATAACACTTTCTTGCATAAACATTACTTTTTCATTCTCGGGAGTAATTGTAAGTCCTTCAAGCAAAATCTTCATTGGATACTTTTTGTTCAAGTCTTCCTTAGGAAAATACAGATTGAAAATAGTATACATCCTTTTATACTCCATTTTCAGATCGCGTACTAAATCAATGCCTTCTTTAGGGGCTTCAGTTTTGTACTCTTTCATGTTTGGGGGAAATAGCATGATTTTACCATTTTCTGCTTCCGGGTCTTCACTTTCTAATAGCTCAAGAGCTGAAGTGATTACTTCTCCTTGGACGAGCTGTAACTCAAATCCACCTTTTTCCGAGATTTTGCAATTAGGGCCAATCTTGTAACCCTCATTAATTCCAATTTGTAGCATTTGCTTTAAATTTAAGGTTATTTATTTTTTAAACTTGGGAATATCCTATCCCAATAGGTTATGAGAGTACCATCTTCTTTGCTCTCCGAAATTACAATAGAGCCTTTCAGATAAGAGTATCTACTACCGGCCGTAACTGAGCCCATAGATTCAAATTCAAGTGAGGCCTGGTTACCTTTACGTTTCAGATGAGCAATAACATCTACGCGTGAAGCATAAATGGATTTTACTTTACCTGTAAGGTTTAGGTCAATAGCTTCTACTACATCACCACTTTTGGATTCAATGAATTTATCCCGGATGTGAGCTAATAGTATTACAGTTTTACCTGTATTGATAGCTGCATTGTACCAAGTAATCATTTCTTCTCTGCTGTATCTGTAACCATAGCCTTCTCCAATGGAGTGTACGGTATCCCATGCAGCATCTTTGTGGTTTACACGCTTCCCATCCACAACATTGAACTTCTTCCCTTGGGGTTTTTGCATGAATGCATAAGTCCCGGTAAGTTCACTCCATTCATCAAGTTTAGTAATAGTATCTAAAATCAGGAATCTGATTGAAGGGTCTGTTGCTACTTGTTGAAGGAGAGGAATTACATCTGTAGGATTGTTAATGTTGATATAACGGGCATTTAGGGCATCTGCACCTCCCTTTTCTAATTCTACAATTAAAGAATCAGGCAGTTGGGCTACAATACTTGTTTTCCCAACCTTAGGGGCTGCATAAATAATCATGCTTTTTGGCTCTGTACTTACTGGAGCTACTGGAGCTTGTGGAATCTCAAATTTTTTATCTACCATTTGCTATTTCTCTATAAATTGCATCTAAGGCTATTGTTTCATTAGGTTTAGGCATAGTTTGAAAATACATGCTTTCTCCTGTAAACCTTAGAATGGTTGTTGTATTGGAATATCCAAAAGTATTCTTTAAAACATGCAAAGACCTGGCTCGTTGTTGGCCTAAAGGAGTAACCATGCTATTTTCAATATTATAGCCTTTATACTCTCCTTGAGCATTATACGATTTGTATCTAGCTGGGTCAAACAAACTTATTACTAAGTCTGCAGATTCAGTTAAGTTACCAGTATCTTTAAAATCTTCTAAAGTAGGGCTTAAATCTCCTTTGTGCAATTTCTGTCTATCTGTTTCCCCGATTCCACGGTTAAACTGAGAGATAGCTATTGGTGAGAAAGAGTATTTATCCCGGGCATTTGATAATATTTGATCCAGTTTGTCTAACGTAAATTTCTTGCCCCCAATCTCATATTTAATCTTACCTATGTGGTCCAAAACTATAAAAACTAAGCTTTCTTTTTTAGGGATATATAGGGAGTCATTCTGATATAATATGAATTCTCTATCCCCGAAAGTAAGTTTTTTAAATAGCTTTTTACCATATTTGGTTTGAATAAATTGATCTGGGTTTAAGGTGCCCACTATCTTACCATTTTGATGAATATGAATTTCATCAGTATGGAAATAGTGGCCTAAACGTTTAGCCAACCGGTCAATATCTCGTTCAATTTCATCAAGAGAGCGTGCACCTTCGCGGATGTCCACATAATCAAGGATTTTGGTAAGCCATGGCTCATAAGTATCATGAACGTAATCAAATTGCTCTTCAGTGAGCTTTCCATTACGATTCATAATAGTGTCTGAAGTTACATGTTTGCCTTCTTTATCCTTTAATTTCCATGAAATCCATTTTGCATACTTGAACATTTTCTTTCTCTCCATGGAGTAGTATAAAACTTCTACATGAAGGCTTTGAGGGTGTGTTTGCAATAAAGATAACAACATGTGGTCTACAAAGCTAGTTTTACCTACTCCGGTATTACTACCTAAAAGTATGTATTGAGCTTTCTGGAAATTGAATATAGGTCTTAAGTTTTCAAGAGGATTTTGTATGTAATTGGCCTCTTTTCCAATGGAGTCTTTGGTGGGATGAAATAACTCTCTTTCTACCTCGTTTGCAATTTTCTCTTCTTCCATTAGAATAATCCTTTAAAGTCCCTTGCTTCTTCTTCATCTGAAGTTGGGTCATTGTAAACAGTTTCCCAAACATTCTTGATGAGGTAATTTGCAAATGCAGGTACTGATACTCCTGACTTATAAAACTTAGTAGTTCTCTTAATAAACTTCTGATAATCAATTTGAGGATTATGTAATATGTCCTTCAAAGTGCGTAAAGATTCTTTACTTTGAGTCCTTAAGAAATAAGATAAGTCTTTTCCTCTATGCATTAGAGGGAGTTTACAGTCTTCCATTACTCTTCTATAAATAGAAACATCTGGCATGCCTGTCATTTCAGTAGGAAAGTTCTTGCAAAAGCTCTCCGAACGATTCACCATTTTCTTAAACCTTAGGTTCAAAGTGTATCCCCCTTCAACTTTTACTATCACATTTGCTTCCTCTAATACCTGCAGGATTTCTTCTTGTGTATAAATCATTAGTCCTTAAGTATTTTAGCATTTCCACAATAATTCAATACTTCCAATTTTGTGCCTGGGAACTTTTCCATAATCTTTCGGGCCCAATGAACTGCTCTTGTAGGCCTTAATGTTTCTTTATTTTCCCAATAATAAGGTAGAAGGAAGTATATAGTTCCTACTTCATTTACACCAAGCCGGCATAATCTTCCATTCTTTTGCATCATAGCTGTAATCTCACTTGTAAAGCTTTCCATGATTGCATAGTTTAACCCCGGAATGTTTACCCCACGGTTTACTTTTGCACATGTACTTAATACTCGTATAGCCCCTGTTTGAAAATCTCCGAAGAGTTTATCTCCTTCAACTTTAGGGGTTTTGCCATGATAAGAATTTTCAGATATAGCGTCTGCTTGTTTAGTACGTTCAGAAAAAGTTATAATCTTGTTCTTACTATCTGCGTTAAGTATCTTTCCTATAAGTATTTTAGTGACTGATATGGATGAATCCAAATCATATAGGAAAGCTGCTCGTTCTCTTGGAAGATACTCTTGTAGTATTTTTTCGCATTCTTCTACTTTAGGTGTATCATTTCGGGATATAGCAGCCATCATTTTATTGATAGTTTCTGATTCCTTCTTGATAAAGTACTTGTAGTGGTCATTCTCTGATTGGTAGAACGTTACATCCTCTCCATTTTTCTTGTAGGTCATAGGCCGGTTTTTGTCTAAATTTAGAGGGAATTGAATAAACTTGAATATAGTTTCATTCAATATTTTCTCTGTTTGCAATTCATCCACCGGTATAGATACCAATAAAGGCAATAAAGATTTGAATAACGTGTACTTTTCCTGAGTAATATACCCTGTCATAGCGAAAGTGTCTACATCTCGGTATTCCAAAAAGAACTTTCCATAGTTATTAGTAAAAGCAAAGTCACACTCATCAGCTATTATTAAGTAGTTGTCCAGGTTTTTATTCTGTTTTTTCCACTTATATGCAAGCTGATAAGTAGCAAATTCTGTCACCTCAGAATACTTTTCCATTCCCCATTTAATATACTCTTCTTTGATTGTAATATCCCTGTTGGTAGTAGATTCTACTAGAAACAGTATACGCTCAGGTTTAAGCTTTTTTATAATGAGAAAGGCGACTTTACTTTTACCAAAACTAGTGCCTAATACAGCTAGTGCTTTCCTTTTTGGGAGAGCACAAAACTCTTCAGCAATCTGTTCTTGAAGAATATCTCTATCCATTGGGTTTAGGTTTACCGGCTTTACACCATGCATAATATGCACGCTTTCTTTCCTCAGTCCATTTATTTTCATCTTCCCAATCCTCAAATAAAAGCCATGGAAATACCAATTGTACTGGTTCCTGGGGCTTTTTCTTTTTAGCTTTTTCCATAGTTTTAGTGTATCCAATGGTCAGCTACTGCCGGCACATCTGTTTTCAATAAATCTGTTTTGAGTGCAAGTTTTCCTGCAAGCTCCATATAATACTGGAGTTTAACTTTCCAATACTCGGCCCATTGAGTGCTTACTTCGATTACGATCTCATCATAAGGCATTAATACCACAACGGCATCATGTTTCATCATTTTAGCATGTCTTCGTAATAGGACTGTAGCAATCTTTAGGATGCTTGCACCGGCTCCTTGTACTGCAAAATTACTTGCACATCGGCCTATTGAAGGCTTGTCATAATAGAATTTCTTCTTTTCAACAAATCTACAGGCACCTAATACAAGCTCAGGAGAATAGCCATTGGTCAATGCATATTTAGCCA
>JFJP01039925.1_pt1 | contig 12288 bp, 11 predicted proteins | sample 431651 | NCBI WGS metagenome assembly JFJP01 (sample SAMN02602958, study PRJNA72255) | Microbial mat metagenome, whole genome shotgun sequencing project. | biome: fresh water; feature: sink hole; material: water; isolation source: purple microbial (photo- and chemosynthetic) mats found in... | reverse complement strand
GCGAAGGTACTGAAACAATTTCAGCTACCGGAAAAGGAACAATTTGCAATATGGGCGCCGAAGTTGGTGCTACAACTTCTATTTTTCCATTCGATAGCAAATCGGTGGCTTACCTACAAGCAACAGGACGTGCCGAAATAGCTGCTATTGCTCTTGAAAATATTGCTCACCTACAAGCCGATGCCGAAGTTCAAGCTAATCCGGAGAATTACTACGATCGAATTATTGAAATTAATCTCAGTGAACTTGAGCCACATGTGAATGGTCCGTTTACGCCCGATTTAGCTTACCCAATTTCAGAATTTGAAAAAATTGTGAAAGAAAAAGGCTATCCTCAACAAATGGAAGTTGGTTTAATTGGTTCTTGTACTAATTCTTCGTACGAAGATTTGACTCGTGCTGCTTCGATTGTAAAAAAAGCGAAAGAAGATGGCTTGACAGTGAAGGCACAATTTATTATCAATCCTGGTTCGGAACAAGTGCGTTACACAGCCGAACGCGATGGTGTTTTGGGCGAATTTGAATCGGTGGGTGGTGTAGTGATGGCAAATGCTTGTGGTCCATGCATTGGACAATGGAAGCGTGAAATAGATGTACCCGAACGTAAGAACTCCATTATAACCTCTTTCAATCGAAATTTTGCTAAACGTGCCGATGGAAATCCTAACACACATACTTTTATAGCTTCTCCCGAAATAGTAGCAGCATTAACCATTGCTGGAGATTTGTGTTTTAATCCGCTGAAAGATACACTTCTAAATGAAAAGGGAGAAGAGGTTAAATTGGCAGAACCGAAAGGTTTTGAACTTCCTGTAAATGGTTTTGCTGTTGAAGATGCCGGTTTTATAGCTCCTGTGGCCGATGGAAGTAATGTGAAGGTACAAATTAGTGCTGATTCAAATCGTTTGCAAGTATTAGTTCCTTTTGTAGCTTGGAATGGAAATGACTATATGGAACAACCGCTTTTGATTAAAGCAAAAGGCAAATGTACCACAGATCATATCTCAATGGCGGGACCTTGGTTGCGTTATCGTGGACATCTCGACAATATTTCCGACAATATGCTGATTGGTGCTGTGAACGCATTTAACGATAAAACAAACTCTGTTCTCGACCCTTCAACTGGTGAATATAGTGCAGTACCAGCATTAGCTCGCAAATATAAATCGCAAGGCATTGGTTCTGTGGTAGTTGCCGAAGAGAATTATGGCGAAGGTTCGAGTCGCGAACATGCAGCTATGGAGCCCCGTTTTTTGAATGTAAAAGCGATTCTTGTAAAATCGTTTGCCCGCATACACGAAACAAATCTCAAAAAACAAGGAATGTTGGCATTGACTTTTGCCGATAAAAATGATTACGATAAAATACGTGAAGATGATAAAATAAGTATTACGGGCTTAACAACTTTTGCTGTTGGAAAAAATTTAGTTGTAAAACTAACGCATACCGACGGAACAACTGAGGAGTTTGATGTTTTACATACTTATAATGAAGCACAAATAGAATGGTTTAGAGCAGGAAGTGCATTGAACGGATTGAAATAATAATAATAAATTAATAAATAAAAAAATGGCAAACAAAAGGGATTTTCTGATTTATAAATTGTCAGAAACAATTAAGTCGACAAGTAGAATCGATAAGGAGTTATTTACTCAGTTGAATGTAAAGCGTGGATTGCGTAACGAAGACCACTCAGGTGTGGTAGCTGGTTTAACAAAAGTAGGTGACGTAGTTGGTTACGAACGTCAAGCTGAAGGTAGTGTGAAAGCAATTCCTGGTAAATTATTTTATCGTGGTATTGATGTAGAAGATTTGGTACACGGATTGAACGCCGAAGATCGTTTGGGTTTTGAAGAAACAGCCTTTTTGTTGCTTTCGGGATATTTGCCAGATGCTGAAGAATTAAGACAGTTTTCGTTGATGCTAAACGAATCTATGGCCTTAGATACAAAGATGACAATGAGTATCATCGAAATTCAAGGACAGGATATTATGAATATTTTAGCACGTTCGGTTCTCGAAATGTATACCTATGATAAAAATCCAGATGACATTTCGCGCGATAATCTTATTCGCCAGTCTATTGATTTGATTTCGAAATTTCCTACTATTATCGCTTACGCCTACAATATTCTACGCCATAGTCAACAAGGACGTTCGTTGCACATTCGCCACCCAAAAGAAGGCGCTTCTGTAGCCGAAAACTTTCTTTATATGATGAAAGGTCCAGGTAACTATTCTGACTTAGATATTAAGCTTATTGATTTATGTTTAATTTTACATGCTGAGCACGGTGGTGGTAATAACTCTACTTTCTCTGTACGTGTTACAAGTTCAACACTTACCGACACTTATTCGGCCATAGCAGCAGGTATTGGTTCGCTCAAAGGTCCATTGCATGGTGGTGCTAATATTAAGGTAAATCAGATGTTCGACCATCTTAAAATAGCAATTAAGAAATGGGATGATGTGAAAGAAATTGATGCCTACCTTCAAAAAATGTTGAACAAAGAAGCTTACAACAAAACTGGACTTATCTATGGTATCGGACATGCTGTTTATACCATTTCCGATCCACGTTCTATTTTGTTGAAAGAGATGGCGCGTAAATTGGCTATTGAAAAAGGTATCGAAAAAGAATATAATTTCCTCGAATTGTTAGACGAACGCGCTGTAAATGCATTTATGACTTTCAAAGGAGATGATATTAACAAACAAGTTTGTACAAATGTCGATTTCTATTCGGGCTTTGTGTACGAAGCAATGGGATTGCCTACCGAAGTGTATACACCACTTTTTGCTATGTCGCGTATTACAGGTTGGACAGCTCACCGTATCGAAGAATTAAATTTTGCAAGTAAACGCATTATCCGCCCTGCTTACAAAAACGTAGGTGATAAAAAGCCATTTGTTCCAATAACTAAAAGATAGTATAACTTGGACAACGGACAACAGACAACAGTTTATAGATAAAAATCTTAATTCTGTTGTCTGTTGTCAATTGTCTGTTGACAATGTAATTATATGCAAAAAATTAAAGTAGAAAATCCTGTTGTAGAGTTAGATGGCGATGAAATGACCCGAATCATCTGGTCTTTTATTAAAGAGCAATTGATACTTCCATATTTGGAGTTGGATATTAAGTATTACGATTTGGGAATGGAAAATCGTGATGCTACCAACGACGAAGTTACTATTGAAGCAGCGAATGCTATTAATAAATATAATGTTGGTATTAAATGCGCTACTATTACGCCCGACGAAGCACGTGTTGCAGAATTTGGATTGAAAAAAATGTGGAAATCGCCGAATGGTACCTTGCGTAATATTATTGGTGGAACTGTATTCCGCGAACCAATTATTTGTTCGAACGTGCCACGATTAGTGCCAGGTTGGACTCAGCCGATTGTTATTGGGCGTCATGCTTTTGGCGATCAGTACAAAGCTACCGATGTCGTAATCAAAGGCAAAGGAAAACTTACCATGACTTTTACTTCCGAAACGGGTGAAACTCAACAATGGGAAGTGTATGATTATAAGGGTGATGGCGTGGCAATGGCCATGTACAATACCGATGAATCGATTTATGGATTTGCACAATCGTCGTTTCAAGTTGCATTGGAAAAGAAATGGCCATTGTATTTATCAACCAAAAATACCATTCTGAAAGCTTATGATGGTCGTTTTAAAGATATTTTTCAGGAAGTATACGAAAAAGAATTTAAAACAAAATTCGATGCAGCAGGTATTATTTACGAACATCGGTTGATTGATGATATGGTAGCTTCGTGTATGAAGTGGAGCGGTGGTTTTGTGTGGGCTTGTAAAAATTATGATGGTGATGTACAATCGGATACCGTTGCTCAAGGTTTTGGCTCGCTGGGGCTTATGTCGTCGGTGCTAGTAACTCCCGATGGTAAAACGGTAGAAGCGGAAGCTGCTCACGGTACAGTAACGCGTCATTATCGCCAACATCAACAAGGCAAAGAAACATCAACGAATCCAATTGCTTCCATTTTTGCTTGGACACGTGGTTTAATGCATCGTGGTAAATTGGATAGTAATGCCGAATTGGTGAATTTCTGTGAAAAATTGGAACAGGTTTGTGTGGAAACGGTTGAAGCTGGTGAAATGACAAAAGACCTTGCAATTCTTGTTCATGGCGAAAATATCAGTAGTAAAGATTTTCTTAATACCCAAGACTTTCTGGCTGCCATTAAACGTAATTTGGATAAGAAATTAGTTGGATAATACCTTCTTTTTGAAGTAAAAAAAAAAAACGGACATTGCTGTCCGTTTTTTTTATGCCAATTCACATCTAATTTATAAATTTTCACTAATTCTTTGAGCTATTTCTTGCATTTCTTGGTTTGAAAGTTGCAATTTTGCATTGTGGAAATTCATATCCGATTCGCGCTGAATGGGGATAAGATGGATGTGAGCATGTGGCACTTCTAAGCCAATAACAGTAACGCCAACCCGTACGCACGATACACTTTTCTCAATTGCTTTTGCTACTTTTTTAGCAAAAACCATCATGTTGGCAATAGTAATATCTTCTAAATCAAAAATATAATCTACTTCTAATTTAGGAACTACAAGGGTATGACCTTTTGTAGTAGGGCGAATATCTAAAAATGCAAAGAAGTTTTCGTCCTCTGCAATTTTATAACAGGGTATTTCGCCAGCGATAATTTTACTGAAAATAGTCATAATAATTTACAAGCTTATTTCCATTACTTCAAATTCCATAACGCCCGAAGGGACAGTAACAGTGGCTTTTTGTCCAATTTTTTTGCCAAGTAATCCTTTTGCAATAGGTGTTGTTACCGAAAGTTTGCCTTCTTTGAGATTTGCTTCGCTCTCTGAAACAAGCATATACGACATTAATTGACCCGATTTTGTGTTTTTAATTTTCACACGTGTCATAATCTGAACCTCGTTTGTGTTGATTTTTGTTTCATCAATCATTCGCGCCGAAGCGATAGTTTCTTTTAATAGCGAAATTTTCATTTCAAGCATACCTTGTGCTTCTTTTGCTGCATCGTATTCAGCATTTTCGGATAAATCACCTTTGTCACGGGCTTCAGCAATTTGCTTCGAGATGGCAGGACGTTGTACGCCTTCCAATTCATTTAGATCCGCCATTAATTTTTTGTAACCATCAGCGGTCATATAATTAACTGCCATAATTTTAAGATTTTAACATGATTATTAAATGTGTAAACAAAAAAGAATTCCGACTTGTAGCCGGAACTCCTTTTGTTGTCGAATTATTTTATGCAAATATACAATCAATTTTTCTAAAAACAATCTGTTTTGAATAATTAATTATTAAATAGGATTTATTTGTTTGAAAATTAATGTTTTAAGTTAGTATTTTCGATTGAAAATTTCGGAGGAAATAAATGCAGCCCGAGCTTCTTCAACTGTATTTATACTATATGGATTTTCAAGCTCTTCCATTGTTTCTACAGTTGTTTTTTGAGTAGTACTTATCATTTTTGTGATTTCCTTTTTGGCTTTTAACTTCGAAATATCCGAAGTGTTTTCAAAACTCATTATTGTTTCGTGTGGGGTAGTAGTCATTCCGGTGAAACTACGCTCGAATACAACCTCAGGACGTTGCGATGGAATTGGAGTGTATATTTCTTGTGGAATTTCTTCGTATTCTTCCTCTTCGTATTCATTCTCCATTTCCTCTTCTTTTAAATCTGGAATTGGTGCTGCTTCATTTTTTTTGTTTTTGTTCTTAAAAAAACTACCAATTGCAGCTATAGCTACAATAATTAGATATAGATAATCGCCAATGTCTTCCATTTTGTATAAAAATTAGGAAATTTTAAAATCGAACTACAAATATACTAAAAGCTTTTTATTCACGCTATTTATAAAACTAAAAAATGATGATTACGTTAAATTGAATAATTATTAAACCCTCAGTAACCCACGAAATCCACGAACACCATAGTAAGATTCTGCACCATTGTGATATACAAAAACCTGATTGTAGCGTCTATCGCAAAAGAGTGCACCACCCAATTTTCGAATTTCGGCAGGTGTTTGTATCCAACTCGATGTTTTAGTATCGAAATTACCTAATTTTTGAAGTTCACGATATTCGTTTTCGTTTAGAATTTCGATACCCATTTCCGATGCTAAATCAATGACGCTGTTTGTAGGTTTATATTCCTTGCGTGCATTTAGAGCCTCGCGGTCGTAACACAAACTGCGACGACCTTTTGGAGTTTCAACCGAACAGTCTATAAAAATTAATTCAGCATTTTTAGTCTCAAAACTAACAACATCCGGCTCGCCACCTGTATTTTCCATTTCGTTGAGCGACCAAAGTTTTTCTGGTGAAGACATTAATTTTTGTTCAACATCAACCCAGCGAATTTCGGAATGTCTGTTTTTGTTTTTCTCAAAGCGAACTTTCAAAATGTTGAGAATCTCGCTTTGTTGTTCGTTTGATAATATCTTAGTTGATAGCATTTTATTTAATTTTCAACTAACTTAATTTCCGATGTAATCTCAATGGCTTTCCGATACAATGCACCTACGCCGCAGTAGGTCTCTTCCGACATTTTCACGGCTTTTTCTACTTTGTCAAAAGGCACATTTTTGCCTGCGATGGTGTAAATTACATGCATTTTCTCATAATATTTTGGATGTTCATCGGTTACATCTCCTTGCACTTCAATATCTACATTATCAAATTCAACACGCATTTTCTTTAAAATTGAGACTAAATCCATTCCAGAGCAACCTGCAATAGCAGCAAGTAACAATTTCTTTGGACTTGGACCTAAATCTTTTCCTCCTCCGGATTCAGGTGCATCCATAATTAGTTTATGACCATTTATTTCGGATTGGAAAGTGAGATTGCCTTTCCATTGTGTTTTTACAAGATGTTTTTCTGACATTTTATTCTATTTTTAGTTGATTTAATTCTTTTAAATTTGTAACAGAATTAATCTGAAGTTTGTTCATTTGAAATAAATAAGATACTTTTGATTCAAATTTCAAAATAAAAGAATTTATGAAACACATCATCCTTTTTTTGCTTGCTTTATGCACTAGCTTTCAGTTATCAGCCAAAAGCTATCAGTTTGTTATTGGTACATTTACTACAAATACACCAGCGAAAGGTATCTATTCACTTTCGTTAAATGCAAAAGATTTAACGGCTGATTTACAATTACTTACCGAAGCCATTGACCCAAGTTTTTTGTGTATTAGTTCTAATAAAAAGTTGGTTTATGCCGTAAGCGAACGAGGCGCGAAAAGTAGTGTTGCAGCCTATAAGTTCAATAAAAATAATAAATTACAATTAATCAATAGAGTAAATGCTGGCAGCGTAACCGACCCTTGTCATATTGCAATGACCGATAAACATGTTGTAATTGCAAATTACAGCGGAGGGAGCGTTTTTGTTTACAACAGAAAAAGCGATGGTTCGTTGAGCGAAGTAGTACAAAAAATTCAGCACGAAGGTAATAGCATTCACCCAACGCGCCAGTCAAAGCCTCACACACATCAAGTAGTTTTTTCGCCCGATGGCAATTATTTATTAGCTAACGATTTAGGAATTGATAAAGTGTTAGTCTACAAATACGACAAAATGAACTTAGAGAATCCATTTTCAGCTTATGACACATTGGAAGTAAAGCCCGGAAGCGGACCCCGCCATTTGGCTTTTGATAAATCAGGTAAAACCATTTATTTATTACAGGAACTTGATGGAACTGTATCGACAATTCAGTATGATAATGGTAAATTAACATTGATAGATACGGCATCAGTTGTTCGTAAAAATAACATTCAAACAGGAGCTGCCGATATTCATTTGTCGCCAGATGGACAGTTTTTATATGCTACAAATCGCGGCTCTGTAAACGATATTACCTGTTTCACGACTTCTCCAGCGGGTAGATTGAATTTTGTTCAACAAATATCAACAGAGGGAGAGGGACCACGAAATTTTGCAATAAGCAAGGATGGCAAATTTGTATTTGTTGGAAATCAACGCACAAACGACATTAGTATTTTTACCAGAAACAAAAAAACCGGCGAACTTACATTCACCGGTAAAAAAGTACAGGTAGGAGCACCTGTTTGTATTTTACAAATAAAATGATATTCACTATATAATGTTTTACTATTAAAAAAACAAACCGCCCCAATCCCCTAAAGGGGATGTATAGTTACTTAGGTTTCTTAAATTCGAATCATTCTGTTAGGTGTAAATCACTTCGAATAACACTCTTTAAGCCCCTTTAGGGGTTTGGGGCAGTAATAAATAAACTGTTCTTAATGTTGATGTGTGCCTTTGGATAAAAAGATAATAGCAATGCCTAATATTATCAATATTATCTGAATAGCTGATTCCTTTGGTTTTGTTTCTTTGTGCATTTCCGGTATTAAATCGGCTAACGCAACATATAGAAAACTCGCTGCTGCAATAGCAATAGTATACGGAATAATTGCCTCCACATAATCGAGTAAAAAGTAGGCAGCCATACCAGCTACAACGGCGCTACTTCCCGATAATACATTGTATAACAATGCTTTTTTTCGCGAATAACCGCTTTTTAGTAAAATGCCAAAATCGCCCAATTCTTGTGGTATTTCGTGCAATAATACAGAAAAAGTAACAAAAATTCCCAATTCTACCGAAGTTAGAAACGAGGCTGCAATCACTACGCCATCAATGGCGTTGTGTATGGCATCGCCAATAATAATCATGGGTGCAGCAGCATGGTTCTGACGTTCGCAGTTTTCATCGTGACAAGTACGCCAAAGAATAATTTTTTCGAGTATAAAAAACAGAATTATTCCTCCCAAAACCCACATTACCACATCGTGAATACACAATGTTTCGGCAGCTTCGGGAATTAAGCCCAATAATGCCGAACCAAGTAAAGTTCCTCCGGCTAAATATAATAAATAACTCGAAATTTTAGCCAGCCATTTATTGTTCAACAAAAGCAGTGAGCTCGATAAAGCCACGCTACCTATACCAGCAGCTGTGAGGGCAAGAAATGTGTAAAGAAAAGTATTCATTTAGTTATAATATTTTTATTTCGTTGGTTTTAGTACGTGTTTCGCAAAGTTATAACCACGTTTTTCATAAATATCTATCAAATTTGGCAAGCGAATCAAAAAGTCTGCGTAGTTTTTCTGTTCTTGTTTTGACCATTGTACTTCCGAAAGTGCTGCTAATCGGGGCAATAACATATATTCTGCATGCTTGTCAGTTGCAATATACTCCGTCCAAAGGTTTGCTTGCGCCCCTATAACGTATTTTGCTTCCGTTTCGTTCAGTTCTGTTGGAATAGGCTCAAAATTATATACTTTTTCAACCGGAACAAAACCTCCAATTGCTAAAGGTTCGTTTGCTCTATCTTCCGATTGATAATAATCAAAATAGAAATACTTATTGGGTGTCATTATTACTTTGTGTTCTGATTTAGCAGCTTCGATACCTCCCCGAACACCACGCCACGACATTACAACTGCATTCGGCGCTAATCCACCTTCCAAAATTTCATCCCAACCAATTATTTCACGTCCTTTGCTGTTTACAAATTTCTCGATACGAGTTATAAAATAGCTTTGCAATTTGTTTTCCGGCGAATGAAGCGAGTCAGTATTTAGCCCCTCTTTTATTATTCTTTCCTGACATTTTGGACAGGTTTTCCATTTGGTTTTATAGCATTCGTCACCCCCAATATGTATGTATTTCGAAGGAAATAGGCTTATTATCTCATCCAATACATTTTGTGCAAATGTAAATGTTTCTTCGTTACCGGGACAAAAAACATCGTCGAAAATGCCCCAAGTACCAGCCACATTATACGGACCGCCGGTGCACCCCAACCAAGGGTACGCTGTTAGGGCTGCTAACATGTGCCCTGGCATATCAATTTCGGGTACAATGTTAATATATCTTTCGGCTGCATAACGTACCACATCTTTTATTTGCTCCTGTGTGTAGTATCCACCATAAGGTATGGTATCATAAATGCCACTGTTATAAGGTCCAACCACTGTTTTATTTCTAATTGAACCGATTTTGGTAAGTTCAGGGTACTTTTTTATTTCAATGCGCCAACCCTGATCATCGGTTAAATGCCAATGGAAATTATTAACATGATGCAGTGCTAAAATATCAATGTATTGCTTAACAAAATCAACAGAGAAAAAATGTCTCGACACATCAAAATGCATTCCTCTGTAATTAAAACGGGGTGCATCAGTTATTTCAACCGGCGGAAGTTGAACAATACCAATGGTATCAGGAATCGATTTACAAAGCGTTTGAATGCCATAAAAAACTCCTGCTTCAGTTTTTCCAATTATCTCAATTTTTTTCGAACCGATAATGATTTTATAACCTTCGGGATGTTCAATTTTTGAATCAATTACGAGAATAATTTTGTTGGATTTATTGCTCGATTTAGCAATTTTGAGCGTAAATCCTGTTTTTTCTTGTAACAATTGTTTTAAAAACTCGGCATTCTTTTTTTGCACTTTGTTTTTTGAATCATAAGAGATTTTTACATTTTCGTTCAACGAGAAAGTGAAACCGGCTTTCAGTTCAATTTTTTGAGCTAACGGTATGGTGCGGTAGTTTGTAGCATTTGAACTGAATGATAAAATAGTTAGAAATAAAGATATGGTTATAATTTTTTTCATGCTCGATAGTTGTTATTGCTTTTGTAAATAGTAAGTTTTTTTGTTGAAAAAGAATGCTTTTTTGTTTTTCAGTAAAAGTAGATTATGTAGAATTTGAGATAAATTAAAAAGTTTCAATCGAACTAGTATTAACATTGTTTTTTCTCCAAAACGTAAGTTTTTGATATAATTCTTTTCAAGATCATTATACATATCAGCAAATTTTTTTCGCAATTGTGTATCATGAGTTGAAATCAACAGCACTGCTTTTTGTTTTATTTTTGCATGATTTATCGTCTCTCGAAAGTCATTCATACATTTTTTATTCTCAAAAAACTGTTCTGTAAGTTTCCAAAAGAGTAACACGCTATTAAAATGTTTTTCTGTTTTTTCTCTTGTTGATGATGCCATGTTGTATTGTGTATAATGATAAAATGCTTTTGGTATTTGCACAATTTTATTTGAAATGTACAAAATCTTAAGCAATAGGTATTTATCTTCATGATAAATAAGTTTTTCATTATGAGTGCAATCTTCGTGTATATATAGAGAACGTTTAATTAATTTGCTACACAAAGATGGACTAATCGTAGTTTCGGCAAGCAAACCTTGTATGTTCGATATTTTATTATTTGAAATATGATTTTTATATAGAACAGTCATTTTGCCATATTCAAGATAAATATCAGAAACTACAATGTCAACTTGCTCCGATACTGCAACCTGAACAAGTTTCTCCACCATTTCAGAATCTATATAATCATCTGCATCAATCATCAGAATATATTCGCTACTTGAGCCCAATATCCCCGAATGGCGTGCTGCAGCTGTACCAATATTGTTTGTATGTTCCAAAATTTTAACCTGATGTTTACACTCCGGATATTGACTTAGTGTTTGCCTTAAAAGTTCGATACTCTTGTCTTTAGAAGCATCATTTACAAATATAAATTCAATGGCGTCATAAGTTTGCGAGAATAAACTTTGAGCACAACGAACAATATATTTTTCGGCATTAAAAATCGGAACTATAATGGCAACTAAGGGTTTCATAAAAGTTTTTTTGTTTTAATAATGTACCAACAATATATAAGTTCGAAAATACCAGAAAATGCCAATGCTATTGCTACAACTAATATGTTTTTAAATAAATAAAGTGCAGGTATACAGAGTATTAGAAACGTAATTAGAGCAATGATTTGATTTTTTACAACATAATAGTTTTTATTTGCTGGCAAAAATACAAAATTTATAAAGGAACCAACCACCAACCACACAAAAATTGTAATGCTAATAATTACTGTTATCGGATAGGCTTCGGTCATGTCTTCACCACCCAAAATTAATATCGCCCAATATCCAAATACTGCAATTAAAATTGTAATTATCCCACCAATATAGGCTTCGTAACGAATTACGCGCTTTACAAGTGTCGGTTCAATTCGCTCAATGAGTTGAGGGAACAGTGCATTGTTTATACTTGCAGTAAGCAATCGTGGTATCGAAACAATTTTGTTTGCTAAATCGAAAATTGCAACTTCGCGCATTCCAAAGAATATCCCAATGATTAAGTTTGTACTTTCTTGTCGGATTGTTCCAACTATCGAG
>JFJP01005832.1_pt1 | contig 12289 bp, 10 predicted proteins | sample 431651 | NCBI WGS metagenome assembly JFJP01 (sample SAMN02602958, study PRJNA72255) | Microbial mat metagenome, whole genome shotgun sequencing project. | biome: fresh water; feature: sink hole; material: water; isolation source: purple microbial (photo- and chemosynthetic) mats found in... | reverse complement strand
TTCAACTCCATCTACATGATGGCTGATTCTGGTGCCCGTGGTTCTGCTGCCCAGATTCGCCAGGTGGCGGGCATGCGGGGTCTGATGGCCAAGCCAGATGGCTCAATCATTGAGACACCCATTACCGCCAACTTCCGCGAAGGACTCAACGTGCTGGAGTACTTCATCTCCACCCACGGTGCCCGAAAAGGCCTGGCCGATACCGCCTTGAAAACAGCCAACTCCGGTTACCTGACACGTCGTCTGGTTGATGTGACGCAAGATCTGGTGGTGACTGAGCAAGACTGCGGTACCCATGGTGGTTATTTGATGAGAGCCATCGTTGAAGGCGGCGAGGTCATCGAGTCGCTGCGCGACCGCATTTTGGGACGCACCGTGGCTGACGATGTTTTGCACCCCGAAAATCAGGCGGTGTTGGCACCTGCCGGGTCGATGCTGGACGAAGACCTGATCGAAGAGCTGGAAATTGCCGGTGTCGATGAGGTGAAAGTGCGCACTGCACTGACCTGCGAAACCCGTTTTGGCATTTGTGCCAAGTGTTATGGCCGTGATTTGGGTCGTGGCGGTCTGGTCAATGGCGGTGAAGCGGTCGGTGTGATCGCGGCCCAGTCGATTGGCGAACCGGGCACCCAGTTGACCATGCGCACCTTCCACATTGGTGGCGCGGCATCACGCGCGGCCATTGCTTCCAGCGTCGAAGCCAAGTCCAACGGCAATATTGGCTTCAATGCCACGATGCGCTATGTGACCAACGGCAAAGGTGAACTGGTGGTGATTTCCCGCTCAGGCGAGATCGTGATCCATGACGAGCATGGCCGCGAGCGTGAACGCCACAAGGTGCCCTACGGCTCTGTTTTGGCCGTCAAGGCAGACCAGACGCTCAAGGCCGGCACGATTCTGGCAAACTGGGATCCACTGACACGTCCCATCATTACAGAATTTGCTGGCAAGGTTCGTTTTGAGAATTTCCAGGAAGGCCTGACGGTTGCCAAACAATTGGATGAGGTGACGGGTCTGTCGACTATGGTGGTGATCGATCCGAAACACCGCGGTTCGGCCAAAGTCATTCGTCCGCAGGTCAAACTGATTGATGCTGCCGGCAACGAGGTCAAGATTCCGGGCACCGACCATTCGGTGACGATTGGTTTCCAGGTTGGTGCATTGGTCCAGGTTCGTGACGGTCAGGACGTGGGCCCGGGTGAAGTGTTGGCGCGTATCCCGATTGAAGGTCAAAAGACGCGTGATATTACCGGTGGTTTGCCACGTGTGGCCGAGTTGTTTGAGGCTCGGACACCCAAGGATGCCGGTATTCTGGCCGAGATGACCGGCACGATCTCTTTTGGCAAGGAGACCAAAGGCAAGATACGCATTCAAATCACCGACCCCGATGGCCTGGTCTGGGAAAAGCTGATCGAAAAAGAAAAGAATGTGCTGGTTCACGAAGGTCAGGTGGTCAACAAGGGTGAGAGTTTGGTCGATGGTCCACCCGATCCGCAGGATATTTTGCGTTTGCTGGGTGCGGAGCAATTGGCAAGGTATATCGTGGACGAGGTTCAGGCGGTGTATCGCTTGCAGGGCGTGAAGATCAATGACAAACACATCGAAGTCATTGTTCGCCAGATGCTGCGGCGGGTGGTGGTTTTGGCCGCGGGGGATTCCACCTATATCAACGGCGAACAGGTCGAACGTTCCGAGATGCTCAATACCAATGATGCGCTGCGGGCGGCAGACAAGATACCCGCCACCTTCACCAACCTGTTGCTGGGCATCACCAAGGCATCGTTGTCCACCGACAGTTTCATCAGTGCAGCATCCTTCCAGGAAACCACCCGGGTGCTGACCGAAGCCGCCATCATGGGCAAGCGCGACGAGTTGCGTGGTCTGAAAGAAAACGTGATTGTCGGTCGCCTGATTCCAGCCGGTACCGGTATGGCCTACCACGAAGCGCGCAACGCCCGAGAAAACATGGACGATGCCGAGCGCCGAGCCATTGCTGAAGCCGAGGCGGCTGAATTGGCCGGCAACAGCGAGGCTGAGGTGGGTGAGGGCACCGCGGCCGAATAATCATTTAGCTATCATTCATAGAGCGCCTCACGCCCGTCAGATATGGGTATGAGGCGTTTTTTCTTGTGAATCATTGATGATGACAGCCCCGCACCAGCCTCCCTTGTGGTGTCAACTACAGGCGGTCTCCACGGTGCTGCAAGCGATTCGCCGTGGACAGTCTGGCACAGCGGCCATGGATGCCGTTGCACTCCCATTGCGAGCGGGCGTGCAGGCACTGAGTTTTGAGGTCTTGCGTTGCCTTGGACGAGCCCAGGCGTTGCGCAGGCAGTTGGCATCGCGGGCGCCGCCGCCGCCGGTTGACGCACTGTTGTGCGTGGCGCTGGCATTGCTATGGCATCAGGAAGATGCCTGCTACGATGCCTTTACGCTGGTCAATCAGACGGTTGAGGCCGCCAAAAAATCGCTTGTCACCCAGCCCCAGGCGGGATTCATCAATGCTTGCCTGAGACGGTTTTTGCGTGAGCGCGCTGCCTTGATCGCGCTGACTGATGCCGACCCCGTGGCGCGCTGGAATCACCCCGCATGGTGGATTGAGCAGCTTCGGGTTGACTGGCCTGACCAGTGGCAGACCATTTTGGCATCCGCCGGGGGCCCTGGCCCGATGGTGTTGCGCGTCAACGCTCGCCAAACCACACCAGCGGCGTACCAGGTGCGACTGCGTGAAGCCGGCATGGACAGTTCACCCGTGGGGGATTGGGGTGTTGTGCTGGCAAGTCCTTGCGCCGTGCAACTGCTCCCGGGTTTTCTGGACGGTTGCGTGTCGGTGCAGGACAGTGCCGCCCAATTGGCGGCACCGCTGTTGCTCGCAGCACTGCCAAACCAGTCAGGTCTGCGGGTCCTTGATGCCTGCGCAGCCCCCGGCGGCAAGACCGCCCACTTGCTGGAGCTGGCTGACGTGGTGGTCACGGCGCTGGAGATTGACCCGGATCGCTGCGAACGCATACATCAGACCTTGGCTCGCCTGGGCCTGACGGCTGACGTGATCGCTGCCGATGCGGCTGATGTGTCGGCATGGTGGAACGGCGAGCCGTTTGATGCCATCTTGCTTGATGCACCCTGTTCTGCTTCGGGTATTGTGCGCAGGCATCCGGACATTCGCTGGCTGCGCCGTCAAACCGACATTGCCCAGTTGGCAGCGGTCCAAGCCCGTCTTCTGGCGCGCCTATGGCCCTTGCTCAAACCCGGTGGACACCTGCTCTACTGCACCTGCTCGGTGTTCCACGCAGAGGGAGAGCAGCAGCTTGATGCCTTTCTGGCAGGCCATCCGCAGGCGGTGATGCTGGCCAGCCCAGGGCATCTGTTGCCACTTGACAACGCACAAGCGGGCGCGCCCATGGACAATCGGGCCCATGACCACGATGGCTTTTACTACGCACTGCTTGAAAAGACAGCATCCTAGCTGGCTTTTGTGGTTGGTGGTGGCGATCTTGATGGGTTGGGCCGGCCCAGCCAGGGCCCAGCCAAGTGCGCCGGAAGTCCCGTTGCTGAAGCTGGAGCGCCTGGAAGAGAGTCTGTGGTTGTCGGTCCAGCTCAATGTGGAGCTACCGGCTGTGGTGGAAGAAGCGCTGCTCAAGGGCATCCCTATTTACTTTGTGGCGCAGGCAGACCTGCTGCGCGAACGTTGGTACTGGATGAACAAAAAAGTCGCCTCGACCCAGCGCAGCATGCGTTTGTCTTACCATCCGCTGACGCGCCGCTGGCGGCTTAATGTGGCATCTGGCGAAGCCGCTGAGGTCTCGCAGGGACTGACTCTCAACCAGAATTTCGAATCTTTGGCAGATGCCATGAGCACCATCCGGCGCATTTTTCGCTGGAAAATCGCCAATCTGGCAGAGCTCGAGCCCGGCAGCAAACATGTGGTCGATTTTCATTTTCAACTGGACGTGACGCAGTTGCCGCGGCCGCTGCAGATTGGCACCTTGGGGCAGTCGGACTGGCTGGTTTCGCGCGCGGCAACCCAGACGCTTGAGCCGGAGCCCGGCAAGTGAGCGTCTCGGGGCGCGGCAATCCGGTTGCCGAGGTCAAAAAGTCTCGCGCCTTGCGCTGGACCATCGGTCTGGGCTTGACGGCCATGGTCGCGGTGGGTCTGGTGCTGCTTTTTTTGCTGACACAGGCCACCACCAACCGTGACCTGTACGAGCGCAACTACACCCTCTTGTTTGCCGTCAACGTGGTGGTGGCTTCGTTGTTGCTGCTGGTGATTTGCTGGATTGCCTATCGCCTGCTCAGACGTTTGCAGCAAAAAAAGTTCGGCAGTCGCTTGCTGGTGAAGCTGGCTGCCGTGTTTGCGTTGGCCGGTTTTGCCCCGGGGATGCTGATTTATGTGGTGTCTTACCAGTTTGTTTCTCGCTCCATCGAAAGCTGGTTTGATGTCAAGGTCGAAGGCGCACTGGAGGCCGGCCTGAATCTGGGCCGGGCAACGCTTGAGGCACTGTCGTCCGATTTGGTTGCCAAAACCCGAGGTGCCGCTGCTGGCTTGTCCGAAACGCTCGATGCCAGCGCAGCCCTGCCACTCGAGCGGGCGCGCGAGGCCATGGGTGCCGACGACCTGATGCTGTGGAGTGCCTCGGGTCGGCTCATCGCTGCGGCCGGACAGTCACGTTACCGACTCACACCGGAACTTCCCACGCAACAGCAGTTTCGGGCCGCACGGGCACAGCAATTCGTCACCTGGGTCGAAGGCTTGGAAGAAGCAGCCACCCCACAGCCGGCCATCGCGCGCATCAAGGCCCTGGCATTGGTCAACAGCAATGATGTGGGGGCGTTGGCCGAGCCGCGCTACCTGCTGGTGGCCAAAGCCTTGCCATCCACGCTGGTCAGCAATGCCCTGGCGGTATCCCAGGCCAACCGTGAGTACCAGGAGCGTGCTTTGGCGCGAGAGGGCTTGCGGCGCATGTACATCGGTACCTTGACGCTGAGCTTGTTCATGGCAGTGTTTGGCAGTGTGCTGTTGGCGGTGCTGTTGGGCAACCAGATTGCGCGCCCGCTGCTGTTGTTGGCCGATGGTGTGCGTGAAGTGGCCGCTGGCGACCTGACGCCGAAAGCGTCTCTTGGGGGCAAAGATGAACTTGACGGTTTGACCCGCTCATTTGCCGAGATGACACAGCAGCTATTTGATGCGCGACAGGCGGTGCAAACCAGCATGATCGAGGTCAGTGCGGCGCGAGCCAATTTGCAGACCATTCTGGACAACCTGACGGCGGGCGTGCTGGTGCTTGATGCCAACGGTGCCATCGCCTCCTCCAATCCCGGTGCCACGCGCATCCTGAGATTGCCGCTGGCTGCCCACGAAGGCAAGCGGCTCGAAGACATTGATGGCTTGCAATCCTTCGGTGCCAGTATCTCGCAGCAGTTTGAGGCATTTTTGCTGCATGGTCCAGAGCGTAGCCTGGACCACTGGCAACAGTCGTTTGAGCTTGGCAACACCAGCGCCGGGCCGGTGGGACGACCGGCCAATGATGTCATTACCCTGGTTGCTCGTGGGGCCGAATTGCCCGGCCATCAACGTTTGCTGGTGTTTGACGATATCTCAGAAATTGTTTCGGCCCAGCGCTCGCAAGCCTGGGGCGAGGTGGCCCGGCGACTGGCGCATGAAATCAAAAACCCATTGACACCGATCCAGTTGTCGGCGGAGCGCCTCGAGATGAAGCTCACCGGCAAAGTGGGTGCGCCAGAGCAGGTGTTGCTGACCAAGTCGGTGAAAACCATCGTTGATCAAGTCGATGCCATGAAACGGTTGGTTAACGAGTTTCGTGATTACGCGCGCCTGCCGGCGGCTGAGCTTAAACCGGTTGACCTGAATAGCTTGGCGCTTGATGTACTTCATCTGTATGCCAATGACCATTCCAGTGTGCGTGTCGTCGCCGATCTTGACCCTGAGTGCCCGAATGTGCAAGGCGACGTTCAGCAGCTCCGCCAGGTGCTGCATAACCTGGTGCAAAATGCCCAGGATGCCACCGTCAGTGCGGGGCGCGCCGACACCCAGTATCCTGTGGTACTCAGAACCCAGTGGCGAGCCGCATCGCAGCGGGTTCGTCTGAGCGTGCTGGACTGTGGTACCGGCTTCCCGGAGAATATTCTCAAGCGGGCTTTTGAGCCCTATGTCACCACCAAGGACAAAGGCACCGGCCTCGGTCTGGCAGTGGTCAAAAAAATAGCCGACGAACATGGCACGCGGGTTGAAATCACCAACCGGCTGGTGGATGGACAGCCCATAGGGGCCCAAGTATCGTTATCATTCGCCATTGACCGTGGTGCGACAACCTCGCCAGGCTAGACCATCACAGCACAGACAATTTTCAAGGGAAACGCAAACACTATGGCAAACATTCTGGTCGTGGACGATGAGCTTGGCATTCGGGACTTGCTGTCTGAAATTCTCAACGACGAAGGCCACAGCGTCGAGGTTGCTGAAAATGCCGCCCAAGCACGTGCCGCGCGCCTGCGAGAGCGGCCGGATCTGGTGCTGCTTGATATCTGGATGCCAGACACCGATGGCGTGACTCTGCTCAAGGAATGGTCGGCCACCGGGCTGCTGACGATGCCGGTCATCATGATGAGCGGTCACGCCACCATCGACACGGCGGTGGAAGCTACCCGCATTGGTGCGCTGGCGTTCCTGGAAAAACCCATCACCTTGCAAAAGCTGCTCAAGGCGGTTGAACAGGGTCTGGCCCGAGGTTTGCTGCGCAAGCTGGCATCAACGCCTGCGAGTTCGCCACCACGGCCGGCAGAAGGTGTGGTTTATGCCGGCGAATTAACCCACAGCGCTGCAGTGCGGCCGCTTGATCTGGGTCCGCAGGCGACGCAGACTTTCATGCTCGACAAGCCGCTACGCGAGGGCCGTGATGAATATGAAAAAGCCTATTTCGAATTCCATCTGGCCAAGGAAAACGGCTCCATGACCCGGGTGGCTGAAAAGACGGGGCTCGAGCGTACCCACTTGTACCGCAAGCTCAAGCAGCTCGGGGTGGATCTGTCGCGTGGAAAACGCGCCTAACTTCGGGCGGTCATCCCTGCCTTTCAAACGCTGGCTGATGTTGGGCCTGACGGTGCTGCTGGTGCATCTGGGCTTGCTGGGGTCGATGCCCCTGACACTGAACCTGGGCTTTCCTGCAGATGTCACCGCATTGAGCTTTGCCACCCGCACCATTGTTCCGGTGCCCGTTGTGGTGCCACCTGCGGCAGTGCACCCGGCACGGCCCAGGGTGCGCCAGGCCGCCAAGGCGGCACCAGAGCTGCCTGCCCCGGCACTGGCCAACGACACAACCGGCGCGGCAACCGGCAGTGCCGCCACGACCGATATGGACTCGGCTGACGAATTGGCATCCGTCGCCCAGAGCGCAGACCGAACTGAAGCCGAAAACCCTGCGCCCGCCCCGGGCCCACCAGCTGCCAAGCCGCCAAGCTTCCACGCTGCCGCCCTGACGGGTTCGACCAAACTCATCTACCGGGTGCACGTCAACAGATTTCCCTTCACCCTCAACGGCGAGTTGTTATGGCGCAAGGTCGACACCCGCTACACCGCACGGCTGAGTTTCAGCGCCTTTGGCCAGAGTCGCACGCAAACCAGCCAAGGCCAGATCACGGATGCCGGGCTGGCCCCGGAGCGTTTTTCCGACAAGTACCGCAGTGAAGTGGCTGCGCATTTTAATTACCCGCTGGCCAAGGTAAGCTTCAGTGCCAACACACCCGATGCGCCGCTACTCCCGGGGGCACAGGACCGCCTGAGTGTGCTGGTTCAACTAGGCGCTCTGGTTGCCAGTGAACCCGAGCGTTACCGGCATGGCATGACGCTGACCATTCCGACCGTTGGACCACGGGATGCCGATTTGTGGATGTTTACGTTTGGGGATATCGAAGCCCTGGAACTGCCAGGGGGCACGCTCCAGGGCATCAAGTTGGTGCGCAACCCGCGCCAGCCCTATGACCAAAAAGTCGAAGTCTGGCTGGCCGCCCAACTCGGTTACCTGCCAGCGCGCATTCGCATCACCGACACCCATGGCGATGCCATCGACCAGCAATGGTTATCCACCGAGACTGCGGACGATGCCGATTGACTTTCACCCGGCCCTGAATTTGTGTCAATGGCACCCGTCCATCGCAGCCAACTGCAGGGCCAGTCAGATTCATGGATAATTTGCCCATGCACACGCTATACGACTCTGACACCTTTTCTGTGACGCACATGCTGGCTAACGCAATAACCGCTGACTTGCCTGGCGACGAGCAACGGGATGGTGAACAGTTGCTGATCGTGCCCCGACTGGCACGCCATGGTTTCGAGATTGTCGATAAACGCGCCAACAAAGAGGTTTATCTTGACGGCTCATGGGCCGAACTGTTTCAGCAGCAAATTTCTGCCTGGCAGGAAAAAACCCCGACCCAGGAAGAGGTCGAGGACAAGCTGGAGCAATACGCCGGCCTGGCACAAAACCCTGTGCATATTCATTAGTTTTCAGGGAATTCGGCCTTAAGCCCTTTACCCATATGCGCTGACAGCTATACATTGTGTAGCAAAATGGCGATTCCGGTTGGCAGGGTTGCACCTGCCACAATATGGCCCCTATGAATCCTGTTTACATTCTGACCCTGTCCTGCCCCGACCGCCTTGGCTTGGTGCATGCCGTTTCCGGTTTTTTGCTTGAACGCAGCGGCAATATCGAAGAAGCTGCTCAGTACAACGATGCGGGTACCGGCCTGTTTTTCATGCGGGTGCAGTTTGCCTGTGCCAAGCTGGGTTTTGATGAACTCAAACTGCAACTGGCCAGCTTCGCCCAGCCGTTTTTGATGCAATGGCAACTGCACGCCCAGGCGCAGCCCATGCGCACCGTCATCATGGTCAGCAAAGAAGGCCACTGCCTCAACGACCTGCTGTTTCGCTGGAAAAGTGGTCTATTGCCGCTGGAAATTTGCGCCATCATCTCCAACCACCGCGAGTTTTACCAACTGGCCGCCAGCTACAACGTGCCGTTTCATCACCTCCCCGTGACGGCTGCCACCAAAGCGCAGGTCGAGGCCCGGCAACTTGAAATCATTCAAAGTGAACAGGCCAGACTGGTGGTGCTGGCGCGCTACATGCAAATTCTCTCTGACGACCTGTGCCAGGCGTTAGCGGGTCGGGCGATCAATATTCACCACTCGTTTTTGCCCAGCTTCAAGGGTGCCAAACCCTACTATCAGGCGCACAACCGTGGCGTGAAGCTGATCGGTGCCACGGCCCACTATGTGACGGCCGATCTCGACGAAGGGCCGATCATCGAGCAGGATGTGGCGCGCGTGGACCATAGCAAAACGGTCGAAGACCTGACCGCCCTGGGGCGCGACACCGAAAGCCAGGTGCTGGCGCGTGCCGTCAAGTGGCATAGCGAGCACCGTGTGCTGATCAACGGGCACAAGACGGTGATCTTCAGGTAGCCCTGCGCTGGGCCATCAGTTCACCGAGGCGAATGGCCGCGCCGGGCTGCCACGCCGGGTTGAACTGCAGGTCGCTTTTGGGAAACAGCATCACCACCGTGGATCCCAGCAAAAAACGCCCCATCTCCTCACCCTGCTTGATGAGTTTGCTGCCATCTTCATAGCGCCAGTGCTGCAACCGGCGGCTGCGCCGGGCGTTCACCACACCATGCCAGACCGTGGCCATGCTGCCCACAATGGTGGCACCGACCAGCACCAACACCCACGGGCCGTGGGACGACTCAAACACACACACCACCCGCTCGTTGCGGGCAAACAGGCCGGGCACGCCGCGTGCAGTGGTCGGGTTCACCGAAAACAGCTCGCCCGGCACATAAATCATGCGGCGCAGCACCCCGTCACATGGCATGTGAATGCGGTGATAGTCACGCGGGCTCAGGTACAGGGTGGCATAGTGGCCGTTTTCAAACTGTTGCGCCAGGTCGATGTCGCCGCCCACCAGCGCCCGGCAACTGTACTGGTGCCCCTTGGCCTGAAAAATCTGTTGGCCGTTGATCGGTCCAAACTGGCTGATGGCACCGTCCACCGGACAAATCAGATCGGCTTTGGCCAGCGGTCGCGCACCGGCTTTGAGTTCACGGGTAAAAAAGTCGTTAAAGGTGGCGTAGCTGGCCGGATCCGGGTTGGCCGCTTCTGTCATATCGACCCGGTACCGGTGCGCAAACCATTGGATCAGTCGGGTCGTCAGTGCCCCACCCCGAACCGATGCAATTTGCCCGGCCAGCTGGGTCAGGGCCTGCTTGGGAATGAGGTATTGCGGCAGCACGGCAAGGCGGTCGGACATAAGGGCTAGCTGAATGGCGTTGAATGGACTATACCCGGTGGGGTGGGCCGGGATTTTACCCAGCCTGCATAAGTGCCTCGGGTGCCACAATGCAAGCCATGACCGCCGCCCGCATCCCGCCGATTCAATGCCTGCTGACTTTTGAGGCGCTGGCGCGTCTGCGCAGCGTGACACAAACCGCTGAAGAACTGTGTGTGACCCCCAGCGCAGTGAGCCACCGGGTCAAACAGCTTGAGCAGATCATTGGCACCAAACTGTTTGGCCGGGCCGATTTTTCGCTCACGGTCGAGGGTGTGGAATACCTGGCCCATGTACGCGACGGGCTGGCCATGTTGCAGCGTTTTCCCGGTTCGGCGATGGCACCTGGCAAGCGCAAGCTGCGTCTGGCGGTGACGCCGACCTTTGCCCGCTCGCTACTGATTCCGCGCTTGCGCCAGTTCACCGAAGCCTATCCTGAGATTGACCTGACCTTGCAAATTTCGATTCCGCTGCTCGACGTGGTAGCCGAAGACGCTGACCTGATGATTCGTTTTGGCACCGGGCGCTACGCCGATGTAGAGCACCTGTGCCTGATCAAGGACGAGGTCACGCCGCTGGCCTCGCCGACGTTTGTGCGCGAGCACGGACCCTTTGAGGTGGCACAAGACCTGGAGGGTGAGTCGCTGCTACGCAGCCCGCTAGAGCCCTGGCGCACCTGGTTTGCCGCCAACGGGTTGAACTGGCCCGAGCCGGTGGATGGTTCGCAATTCAACGACATTGGCCTGATGTGTGATGGCGCGGCTGCCGGCATGGGCATTGCCCTGGTGCGACTGAAGCTGGCCCAGCCCTGGCTGGAACACGGCACGCTGGTGCGGCTGGGCAGCGGCGCGGCGTTTGGCATCAGTGTGCCCAGCCCGCACGCCCATTACCTATGCTGGCGCACCGGCATGATGGATCGCTGGGAATGCCTCGCGTTTGCCGAGTGGCTGCAAAAAAGCCTGGGCTGAGGCTTTGACAAGAAATCGGGCGCAGTCCTTGTTTGAGCCTTGTTGTGAAGTTCGGTTAAGCGACCGGGGGTTCACGCTGGTCCAGCCAGCGTACCGAGCCACGATAAGCGTGCCAACTGGCGTGACCGAGCACGGGCCCCACCAGCAGCAGGCCCAGTGCCCAGGGCAGAAGCAGCGCCATGGCTGTCAGTCCGGCAATCCAGGCACCCCACAGCAACATTACGCCGGTGTTTTCCAGCACCACGGTGATGCTGGTGATGGCGGCCGAGATGGCATCGGTGTCGCGGTCCAGAATCATCGGGATGGAGACTGCCGAAATGGCGAAGACCAGCGTGGCAAAAATGCCGCCCACCACGGTGTAGGCCAACACAAATTCCAGATTGTCAGGGTTAAAAACCGCTTGTATCACCCCCGCCGATGAGGGCATGCCGGTGTTGAAAAATACCGCGATCACCACCAGCGAGGCCCGCCCCCACAGCAGCTCAAGCACGATCAGCACACCCACCAGCATGCCCATGCTGCGCAGGTGGCTCTTCCAGCAAGTGGCAGACGCGGCGAAACTCGGGATCAGCCCGAGCGTACGCCGTCGACTGATGTCGTACAGCCCCATGGCCAGAAAAGGGCCAACCAGCAGGCAGCCCGAGGCCATGGTCATGGTGAACTCCGGTTTGGCTTGAAACACGGCCGCCAAAATCAAGGCCATGCACCAGAATGCCGCACCATAAGACAGGCCAACGCCCGGGTGTGCTGTGAAGTCACGCCAGCCCAGACGCAACCAGAACCACGGCGCCGACCAGGCCAGGGACGTGATTTCCCGGGACGGTCCCTCAGAGGGCGGGGGGATATAGGGCGGCGGCGGAACTTCATCCTGAAAATTACTCATGGTGCGAGCCTAGCCCCTGCTCGCCGCGCTGACCATTCAGGAAAACGCTTATAGGCAGTGCTCAGTAGCCAAGAATAATTTGTGCGATCAAGC
>JFJP01041554.1_pt1 | contig 12291 bp, 13 predicted proteins | sample 431651 | NCBI WGS metagenome assembly JFJP01 (sample SAMN02602958, study PRJNA72255) | Microbial mat metagenome, whole genome shotgun sequencing project. | biome: fresh water; feature: sink hole; material: water; isolation source: purple microbial (photo- and chemosynthetic) mats found in... | reverse complement strand
GAGGGTGATTCATAAATAAAATGGTAGGTAGTACCTTGCGTAAATCCACTGTTTCTGATATATGCAGGTTTTTTACTACAAGAAATGACGATTAAAATGCATGTGAAAGTTAATAGAATGTAAATCCTGTTCATATTCTTAAAAAAAAAGAGGCTGCAATTTATTTGCAGCCTTTATATTTATGATCCAAAGTCATCAAATGCCACGTTTTCGTCTGGTACACCCATATTGTAGAGCATTTTTGTAACAGCACTATTCATCATAGGAGGACCGCAGATGTAATACTCAATATCTTCCGGTTCTTCGTGTTTATTTAAGTAATTATCTAGTATAACTTGATGAATAAATCCGGTAGGTCCTTGCCAATTATCTTCCGGAAGGGGTTCTGATAAGGCCAAATGCCAGGTAAAATTTGGGAATTGAGCAGCTATGCTATCGAATTCTTCTTTATAAAATACTTCCTTCATGGAACGGGCTCCATACCAAAAGGTAGCTTTTCGTCCAGTTTTTGCTGTTTTAAATAAATGAAAAATATGCGAACGCATGGGAGCCATACCGGCACCACCACCAATAAACATCATTTCGTTTTGTGTGTCTTTTATAAAGAATTCACCATATGGACCTGAAATGGTAACTTTATCGCCTGGTTTACGGGAGAAGATAAAAGAGGAACAAATTCCTGGATTTACATGCATAAATTGGTTTTTACTCCTATCCCATGGTGGGGTTGCAATACGAATGTTTAGCATTACTATATTTCCTTCAGCGGGGTGGTTGGCCATCGAGTAGGCGCGGAATGTTGGTTCCGGATTTTTCATTTGCAAATCGAAAATGCCCATTTTTTCCCAATCTTCGCGGAATCGATCTTCAATGACCATTTCTTTGAAATTGACATCTATTTGAGGCACATCAATTTGAATGTAACCACCTGATTTGAAATGAAGGTGTTCGCCTTCAGGAAGTTTTACCACAAATTCTTTAATAAATGTGGCCACGTTGTGGTTCGATACCACTTCGCATTCCCATTTTTTAATGCCAAGTATCTCTTCGGGCACATGAATTTTTATATCGTTCCGCACTTTTACTTGGCAGCCCAAGCGCCAATGGTTGGCTTGTTCTTTACGGGTAAAATATCCGGTTTCGGTGGATAATATGGAACCTCCACCTTCAATTACTTGACATTTACACATTCCGCAGGTTCCACCACCGCCACAAGCCGAAGGCAAAAATATATTTTGTTCCGATAACGTGGAGAGCAGGGTAGAGCCCGGGCTCACTTCCACATCTTTTTCACCATTGATGTTTACAATGACTTTACCTTGTGGTGCTAATTTATTTCGGGCAAACAAAAGACTTGCCACCAATACCATTATAATAATCCAAAACGAAACAATACTGACTAAAAGAATAATGGATGTTGAAATTGCTAAAATCATAGCTTAATTTTTTAAAAATTCGGTATTATAGTTTGATACCCATAAAACTCATAAATGCAATGCCCAGCAAGCCGGTTATAATAAATGTGATGCCCAAACCACGCAAAGGGGCTGGAATGTTGGAATACCTAATCCTTTCTCGAATAGCTGCCAAGGTTACAATGGCCAAAGCCCACCCAAATCCTGAACCAAAGGAGAAAGCAAGTACTTCACCGATATTTTGATATTCACGCTGTTCCATAAATAAAGAGCCGGCCAAAATAGCACAGTTAACCGCAATAAGTGGTAAAAATATCCCCAATGAATTGTATAAACTGGGTGAGAATTTTTCTACAATCATTTCAACCAACTGCACCATGGCCGCAATGGTTGCAATATAAACCATAAAACTTAAGAACGATAAATCCACTTCGGTAAATGATTCGCCCATCCATTGCATGGCTCCCGGTTTAAGTACTTTTTCAAGTAAATAGTAATTTAAAGGCACGGTAACCATTTGTACAAATATTACCGCGATACCTAAACCAATGGATGTTTTTACCGTTTTTGATATAGCAAGGTAGGAACACATGCCTATGAAAAAGGCAAAAATCATATTTTCGGTGAAAATCGATTTTATTATAATATTGATATATTCTTGCATAGCCTGTATTTTTAAAAATTAATTTGATTCAATAAGCTCTGGATTCTTACTACGTTGTACCCAGATAATTAAACCCACCACTATCAATGCCATTGGAGGCATAATCATCATTCCGTTATTCACATATCCGGCACTATAAAATGCTTTAGGTATCATCGGATGTCCCAGCAGGGAACCTGAACCGAGCAGTTCGCGGGTAAAACCTATGATAATCAAAATCATGGCATAACCAGCTCCATTGCCTAAACCATCCACAAACGATGGCCAGGGTTTATTACCCATGGCATAAGCCTCTAGGCGACCCATGATGATACAATTGGTAATAATCAATCCCACATAAACTGAAAGCGCCTTGCTTACATCGTAAACAAATGCCCGCAGTATTTGATCCACCAGAATTACCAAGGCGGCTACTATTACCAACTGAACAATGATGCGGATGCGGGGCGGAATGTAATCCCTCATGGAGGAGATAATAAGACTGGAAAAAGCGGTAACCACAGTAACTGAAAGCCCCATAACGATAGCCGGCATAAGTTTAACTGTAACTGCTAAGGCCGAACATATTCCCAATACCTGAACAGTAACCGGGTTTTGCAGATTAAAGGGTACGGTAAATAATTTTAAATTTTTTGACGACATATTGTATATGTTTAAAATATGAGGGTTACTTTCTGTTTTGAATGAAATAGTCTTTGTATAGTATCAGACAGGAATCAACCATGGCTTCGAGTCCTTTACTGGTAATGGTTCCACCTGAAATGGCATCTACAGCATGTGGATCGTTGGGATCCACTCCGCCTTTATTTACTTTAACGGAAACAAATTCTGCAGAATCTTTAAAAATGGTTTTTCCAATAAAAGGTTTCTGAAAAAACGCCTCTCTAATTTCTGCGCCTAAACCGGGTGTTTCGCCTTGATGGTCGAAATTAGCTCCAAATATGGTGTTCAAATCTTTTTCAAAGGAAATATAACCCCAAATGGGTCCCCAAAGACCTTTACCTCGAAGCGGAACCACATAAGCATTTTTTCCATCTTCGAAGGCAGCAACGTAAATTGGAAGAACCCTTTGTTCTTTTGGTTTTGCCTGTTCTTTTTTAATATCTACTGTGAAGGCGTCAATACCATCCACATGTTCTCCTTTTGTGTTTACCACATAACTTTCAGTAATATATTTCGCATATATTTCAGCAGCATTAACGGGGGTGGCAATAATGTTTATGGATGCCAATATGTTTTGTTTTTTCTCAATCTCAATATTTTTATCCTGATAAGGTTTTAACTGTAAGGCTGCTAATGCCAATAATAGGGCAACCACTATAACCATTACCGACGAAAATATGTAAATATATGTATTGCTAAAATTCTTCATTTGTAGAGCAATTAATAGTTTTTAATCAAATTTTAGCCCTTTTTAGGCGTTTTTTAATGTTGGCTTCAATTACATAATGGTCAATCAACGATGCCCATGCATTCAGTAATAGAATGGCTAACATAACTCCTTCGGGATAGGCCGGATTCAAAGCACGAATCAAAACCGCAAATATTCCAATCAAAAATCCGTAAATCCACTTTCCTTTTTCGGTTTGAGCTGCAGATACCGGGTCGGTTGCCATAAATACAATTCCAAAAGCAAAACCTCCCATTACTAAATGGTAATAGGCCGGAATATGGAAATAGGCATTTTGAATATCTGGATGTATAACTCCAATCCATTGGAACAGGAGCCCTAATGATAAAGTTCCTAAAACCCCCGAGAGCATTATTTTCCAGCTGCCAACTCCGGTCCAAATTAAGAAGATAGCACCTATTAAAATAGCCAGAGTTGATGTTTCACCGATAGAACCGGGTATAAAACCATAAAACATATCGGAAAAACTGGCAAGTTTTGACAACTCATTTTGTGCCACGTGAGCCAATGGAGTAGCTCCTGAAAAGCCATCAATTACTCCTTCGCCACTGGCAAGACCTGATATCCATACTTTATCGCCTGACATTTGAGCCGGATAAGCAAAAAACAGGAACGCCCTTGCCAATAAAGCAGGATTAAAAATATTCATTCCAGCACCGCCAAACGCTTCAACACCTATAATAACGGCAAAAGCAGTTGCAAGCACAACCATCCAGATTGGCGTAGTTACTGGTAAAATCAGTGGAATGAGCATGCCTGAAACAAAAAATCCTTCTGGAACATCGTGTTTCTTAACCTGTGCAAAAATAATTTCGATGGTTAGGCCTGTAACATAGGATGCAATAACAATAGGCAAAACTTTTAGAAAGCCAAAACCGAATACTTCTAAAAAAGTTTTATCGGCATATTGCCCTAACATTAAAAAATGATGATAGCCTACATTCCACATTCCGAATAATAAAGCTGGTACCAGTGCCAAAACTACTATAATCATAGTACGTTTCATGTCTATGGCATCGCGGATATGAGAACCGCTGGTGGTTACTTTATTGGGTACAAAGAATAATGTTTCCATGGCATCAAAAAGGGAGTGGAACTTTTCCAGTTTGCCTCCTTTTTTAAAGCTGGGTTTTATCTTGTCGAGATAATTTCTTAGACCTTTCATTAACAAGTTATTTAATATTTTTGATTCGAATTTTTTAGTTCATTTCTTTCACAATCAGATCGAGACTTTTTCTAACTATAGCCTGCATATCTGTTTTTGATGTATCAATAAATTCGCAAAGGGCAAAATCTTCCTCAACTACTTCATAGATACCCAATTTTTCCATCAGGTCAATGTCTTCAATAATCATGGCCTTTAAAAGTTGCATGGGATAAATATCCATTGGGAATACCTTTTCAAAATTACCAGTTATCATGAGCGCCCGTTTTCCACCTTTAATATTGGTATCAATTTTAAATTCTTTTTTGGGCATCAACCAGCTAAAATAAGAATGCGAGAAGCTGAATTTATTCAATCCAGGTAAGGCCCATCCAAAAAATTCATAATAGTCGCCATCAGGAATTACAGTAATTTGGTGGTGATAAAATCCAAGAAAATCGTTTCGTCCAATTTGTGTTCCAGTTAAGGGATTACCACTAATAAAGCGGTGGTTTCCTTCGGTAATATTATCTTTTAATAGGATATCAACGCAAGCTCCAGCAATAGTTTTATAATAACTGGGTTTTAATACTTCACTTCCTGCAAGGGCTATTATTTTTGAAGCATCATAAATTCCTTTATTGAATAAACGACCAATAATTAACAAGTCTTGCGGGTTGATGTGCCAAATCACTTCCCCTTTATTCAATGGATCGATATGGTGAATTTGAGTTCCAATATTTCCTGCGGGATGAGGGCCTGAAATGGAGTTTAGCTCAATACCTTTAATGGATGTCCAGAATTTACTAATGGGAAATTGGTCGTTTACAGTAACATGTATTTTGCCATCGGTTAGTTTAGCCAAGACATCAATTCCTTTTTGGAAATCGGTTTCCTGACCGTTTAAAATATAATCGTAATCAGGGGCCAATGGGGAGCTGTCGAACCCAGAAATAAAAATTGCTTTTGGTGTATCCGTAGCATTGGCAATAATATTGAAAGGCCGCTGCCTTAGATAGGGCCATATTCCGGAAGCGAGTAAAAATTCTTTAACTTGCTCCCGCGAAAGTGCTTTTAAATCGCCGGTATTAAATTGAATAGAATCGTTTAATTGATCCGATTCAATAACAAACTCTAGTATTTTCCTGCGTTCGCCACGCACAATGCTTTTCAAGGTACCACTTACCGGTGAGGTAAATTTTAATTCGGGTTTATTCTTATCAAAAAATACTACCTCTCCTGCCTTAACCTTGTCGCCTTCCTTTAATGAAGATTTAGGGGTTAGATTTGGAAAGTCAGTAGGCTTTAAAGCAAATAAACCATTCTGAAGCGAGCCTTGAACTATTTTTTTTTCAGCTTTTCCTAGTAAGGGTATATTTAGCCCTTTGTGAATTTTTATTTTATGTGGCATACAATGATGATATGTTTTATAAAAACCGGACAAATATAAATAAAAATTAACATGTTGATAATAATTTTATCAATGCTTTTATTACTGTTTATAACAATGTTTTGCTTAAATTTTTAAATTTTGAACGGGTCAATTTACTAATTGAGTATAGCCTAAATTTTTAAATAAATATATTCCAATTCAGTATAATGCAAATGATACAAGGTAATTAGAAAAGTGTAAAAATAAGTAAATACAATAGGAACTTATGTGGATAGATATATTCAACTAATATTGTAGTATTTTTATCACTTAATAATATCTCAAGAGTATGCTAAATGGTATTTCTTTCAGTGCATGGATTTGGTCAAAGTTCTTTTCAGGTATAGTTTTTATACTGGTGTTTTATAATATTGACTCTATTACGGCTCAAACTGATATTAATAGTAATTTATCGGTTGATGGTATTAACGGAGGGAAATACAGAACTCTAAGGGCATTTGTAGCTGGCAATGAGCTTTCCTATCCAGCTATTGATCTGAATGGCGACCAAACCTTAACTTTTATGTTTGATGAATTGGGGACACAAGCCAATGACTATTATTATCAGATAATTTATTGCAATGCCGATTGGAGTCTTTCCGATCTATTTACCGATGTATATATGGATGGTTTTAATGAAAACCGGATAACTAATTATTATTTTTCAGTAAATACAATCGTTCCATATATAAATTACCAAGTAGCAATCCCCAATGATGAAGTGCAACTCAAACTTTCAGGAAATTATTTGTTCAGGGTATTCGAAAATCAATATCGCGACAGTGTTATCCTAACAAAACGATTTATGGTTTATGAGCCAATTGTTCGGATTGAGGCACAGATTTCAAGGCCTTTAGGTGTTGATTTTCGGGATTCTGGTCAGGAAGTAAATTTTAAAGTTTATCACGACGATTTATCGATAAGCGATCCATTTAGCGAAGTGAAAGTTTTTGTGATGCAGAATAACCGTCTTGACCGAGTAATTTCATGCAGTAAACCGGTTTTTATCCGTAATAATGAATTGGATTATCAGCTACCTGGACAAAATGTATTTATGGGTGGTAACGAATTCCGGCTTTTTGATTTTTCCGACAAAAGCAGGTTTGGTTTGAATGTAAATGATGTCCGTTATCATGACAATGTGTATCATATTCAATTGCGTTTGGATGAAGCGCGTGGAGCGAAAAAATATTTTTGGGAAGAGGATATGAATGGAAAGTTTTTGGTAAATCTCACTAACAGCAACAATGTGAACGAATCGGCCGATTATGCTTACGTGCATTTTTACTTACCCATGAATGATCCCTTTATTGATGGAAGTGTTTATGTTATAGGTGGTTTTAATCAGTGGCAATTCAAACTGGAGAATAAAATGACATATAACTTCGACCAAAAGTATTATGAAACGGTTTTGTTTTTAAAGCAAGGGTACTACAATTATTTCTATTCAAAGATGGATAATTATATCAATCAACCGGATGAACTCTTATTGGAAGGTTCTCATTTTCAAACTGAAAATGACTATCTCATTTATGTATATCATCGCGGTTTTGGACAAAAATACGACAGGTTGGTTGGTTATCAGGTAATTAATTCAAAATATCAGAATTAGATCCGGATTTTATCTTTCCAGTTTAGTATTCAGAGGTTTGGTTAATGCTTATTAATGATTATTTATTTGCAATTGAATTGAAAATTATACACTAGTGTTGTGTTAATCTAGTAATGTCGGAAGTTCAGAAATTTTATTCCCCCCTTCGTCTATCGGCAATTCCCCAAGGGGAAGACTAGCCCGCTCAATCGGAGCTAGTTCTCCCTTGGGGGAGAAACCCGAAGGGAGAGGAGGAACATGTAATATTTATCCGCCAATATAAACATAACACAACACAAGATTGGAATTCATGATACAATTTTTAATCTCACTTCTCAAATCTCAAAATCTGACGGTCTATTTAAGAGGCTAGCCGCCCATCCAATTCCAGTTGATCAGCAATTACAACCATCCCTTCAATGGTCAAAGCTATAATTTGAGTCAATTCCATACCCATCATTTCTGACCCTTTTTCAATAATGGAACGGTCAATTTTTGCAGCAAAACGCTTATCGGTCCACTTACTCTTAACCGATTTGGGTTGCATATCCAAAATACTTTTGGTGGGTCTTATCAATGCTGATGTAGTGACCAATCCAGTGAGTTCATCAATGGTATAAAGTGTTTTTTCAAGCAGCGATTCCGGTTTATATTCGGAACAAATTCCCCATGCATGGCTTAAAACGGCTCTGATATATTCTTCGGGCCATTCCTTTTCGCGCATGATTTTTTCAGTCATTACGCAATGCTGCTCTGGGTACTTTTCGTAATCTAAATCATGGATTAATCCAACAATACCCCACTTTTCAACATCTTCGTTGAAGTGTTTGGCAAAATGCCGCATGGTTGCTTCTACGGCCAATCCATGTTTTATGAGTCCATGTGTTTGGTTGTATTCCAATAGTAATTGGTAGGCTATTTCTCGGGTAGGCATCATGTTCAAATTATATTAGTTGCGTAAAATGGAAAAATGGAAAAGTGGAAAGATGAAAAAAGTAAATTTACTATTCCAAAATTCCAGCTTTCCATCTCGGTTTTATACTATTTTTAGATTTATAAAACTTCCGGATTTATTTAAAAATTTCTTCTAAAATCCCATCTAGTTCTTCGGCATTAACACCTCTTTTAATAATGGTTCCATCGCGGTTTATTAAAACGGCATGTGGGATGGAGTTAACACCATAAAGCTTTCCAACCGGATTTGCCCAACCTTCTAAAGTAGATACATGCGACCATGTCAATCCATCGGCTTCAATAGCAGCGAGCCATTTATCACGGTTGTTATCCATTGAAATGCCTAAAATGGTAAAGCCTTTGCTGCTGTATTTTTTAAACATAGCAACTACGGTTGGGTTGGCTCTACGACAAGGGCCGCACCACGATGCCCAGAAATCAACTAAAACCACTTTTCCTTTGAAGTCGGAAAGATTAATTGGGTTTCCATCTTTATCATTTTGGGTGAAATCAGGAGCAATCATTCCGGGTTGTACTGTTTTTAGAACATCAATTCGTTTATTTAAATCTTTTGTGTAATGGTAGTTAGCCAGTTCTGGACTAAGACTATTAGTTAGGGAATCTAATTCCTGTAATTCCAAATAATAAATTATTTCGCGCTGAATGATAAATGGAGCCAATACTGATGTTGGATTGTTTTTTACATATTGTTTGCTTATCTCTATTCCGGCAAAATCCAAAGAATCAAGTTTAGCAATAAGTTGGGCTTTTAAGACATCATCAGTCGTTTCTTTATAAGTTTTGTAAATTTCTTCCGATTGGTTATCAATACCTTTCTTTAACTCTTGATAGGCTTCATACTGCAATTGTACCGATGAGCCTGATATTTTGGCATTGGCTAAGCTGTCAATAGTTCCTGTGGGGAAATCAACCGCCCCATCAAAAGTGAATTCACCACCGAAAAGGTCCGCTGAATCAACAACGGTTAATTTTCCATCTTGATACAACTTTAAATAGGCTTTTTCCGGGGTATCACCTGAAATGGTTCCGTTTATTGTAAATTCCTCTACTTTAGGTGAATTACAAGCTGTTAGAGCAATTAGAATAATGGGTAAAAGTCTTTTCATATTACAGTTTTGTAAAGGTTTTAATATTTAATAATAGTCTGTTGAAATTTTAAATCTTAAATTTTATGAATCACATCTCATGTCACAAATCTATAAATCGATCAATCTGCTTAATTAATGGATGTCAATTCCGTGAATCATATATAATAAATGGTCGAGCGTAAGAAATATTTCCTGTAAATATTCATTCACCGCGTTGGTACTTCCCGGTAAGGTGTAAACCAAGGTTTGGTCCATGGTTCCTGCAATTCCCCGGCTCAGCAATGCATTTGGATTTTGGGCACCATATTTAAACCGGATCATTTCCATAATTCCGGGAATTTCTTTGTCAAGATGAGCCGCAATGGTTTCAACCGTAATATCCCTGCGACTAATTCCGGTTCCGCCTGTGGTAATCAACACATCGGTATGTGAAATCTTAACTTCCTCAATTATTAATAACAGCTCATCTTCGTTATCAGGAATAATAGTTCTGGTGATCAGTGCTTTTTTATTGTGATTTTCGAAATATTCCTTAACGCGTTCTACAATGGCGGGTCCACTTTTATCTTCATAAATTCCGCGGTGGGCACGATCGCTGAGTGTAACCACCCGGACTGTAAATGTTTTTTGCCGATGGGCGAGCTTTTGACCTAAATAAAAAGTGAGAAAGTTTACTGGCAAGCAAAGAGCAGCTCTTTTATCATGCAGCTCAATTTGTTTTAAAACAGTAAGTTCATTTTCACTGCCTGTAATTGTATCGAAGGCGCTGAAGGGCTCTTTGCCGAAAGAGTCAATTACCAATATGGTGCCTACTGAGGTACCTTGCGTAAACAAATGCAACAAATCTGCTTCAGGTAGCTGATGTTCAAATATAAGCACCTGATTTGAAACTTTGTTGGGCGATGTTGAAGTGTCATCTACCTCCACGTGCTGCTTGTGGCTGGTAATACGGAAAATGGATAGAATTTTCAACTTGTAAATTTTTAGGTTTTACACTAGGACCGTTTTATATATTCTATGTGGTCGTTGGGTTTAATAACCCCACCTTTGATTACTTTACAAAAAATACCTTCTTTTGGCATCACGCAACTTCCTACTATCTGAAAAATCTCGCATCCATCGCCGTGACACTTTTTTCCAATCTGGGTTACTTCCAATTCTGTTTCACCAATTAGGAGTACGTCACCCGGATGAGTTTCGTATAAAACAATTCCCTGAGTGGTTATGTTTTCAGCAAATTCACCATATTCCATGGTGCGCCCCAACTTTTTTTCAAATTTACGGATGCTTTCATCTGCCAACAAACTCACTTGCCGATGCCAATCTCCGGCATGGGCATCGTTTTCAACCCCTAAATGATTCAGATTAATTGTGGTGCGGGGCGTTTTTATGGTCCCTTTTTTTTCTGATATATTTACCGAAATTACCGTGCAGGTACTATTCATTCTGGAATTTTATTTAGTATTTTATATAATTGAACGGAAACCGCACCATTTTGGAAAAACCAACACCGGCCTCGTACATATCTTCATCCTCTTCGTGAAAATACCAGTTTATTATTAATGGATTACCTTGACGGGCTATTTCTTTAAAGGAATCCATAATATCGAGTAACGATTTTGTAGATGAAGTATTGAAATACTTCATCTTAAAATTTAAGATGGTTTCTTTATTGGGCTGTTTCACGTATTCAGCTATCCAAACAAATATGGGTTCATAAAACTTCTTTGTATTTTCAGGGATGGAAGTTCCACGGAACCAATACTGGTTTTGTTGATTATCCAGAATCACTTGTGGCGTATCTTGAGTTTCGTCGATAATTAGAGGTAGCATATTTGTTTGCTTTGGTTAAGGTTACTAATATAGTAATTAAATGCCTTTTGGCATAAAGAAGTACTTATTTTTATTATTTGGTTTTTATTGTTTCGTTTTTTCAAGTAAGCGGATATTCTCTATTTCCATTTCTTTATCCACTGCTTTGCACATATCGTAAATGGTTAGCAAGGCTATGCTCACTGCCGTTAGGACTTCCATTTCAATACCGGTTTGGCCGGTGCATTTGGCATAACTTTCACATTCTATGCCGGTTTCTGTAATGCGGGCTTTTACATCAAGTTTAGTTATAAGCAACGGATGACACAGGGGTATCAATTCCGATGTTTTTTTTCCTGCTTGGATTCCCGCTATTTCTGCAATAGTTAGCACATCGCCTTTTTTTAGCTGGTTTTCGCGGACCAGTTGAATGGTTTCCGGTTTTAGCCGGATATGCCCAATGGCCCTAGCAGTTCGTATTTGATTCGGTTTATCGCCTACATCAACCATATTGGCTTTTCCTTTTTCATTCGTATGGCTTAGGTTTTTCATGATTACTGGTTACTGGTTTCCAACTTCTAACTTTAAATACTCTAAGTACTCTAATATACTCAAAATACTTCCTCTTATCCTCCAATATTATAAAAATCCCCGGTATTATTAATATGTCCGCTCTTTGGTTTTTGGTTTAACGCCAATTCAAACGCTTTTTCAATGCCCAATTCCCGTACATTGAATTCTAAATCACTAAACAAGCAG
>JFJP01039924.1_pt1 | contig 12291 bp, 12 predicted proteins | sample 431651 | NCBI WGS metagenome assembly JFJP01 (sample SAMN02602958, study PRJNA72255) | Microbial mat metagenome, whole genome shotgun sequencing project. | biome: fresh water; feature: sink hole; material: water; isolation source: purple microbial (photo- and chemosynthetic) mats found in... | reverse complement strand
ATATTTCATTTCTTATTAGTGTGGTTTTTTTCAATTCTATCAGTATTTATGACGGGTTTGGCATTAAGTTGTAGATAAAAGCAAATCAGATTCTTGGTAAACCAAAAGACAAATCGTGCAAGGTTTTGAAATATCAAATAAACGTGACAGGTGTTATATATAATGAGCGAAAATTTTCGATTGCCTGATAAAACCGACTTTAAAAAAGGAGGCATATTTGCAAAATGTAATATAAAACCAAATAAACCGCTTCCAATCGATTTATTATCCTACATTTTCCCTGATTATACACAAGTAATATTCAAACAAATACCACCACCAAATAAAAAAACACTAAAAAAAGTGGAAGAGTACTGTATTGCAACAAAATGTTCAGCAAAAAAAGAGGAACGCCAGCAACGACAAAAGGAAAAAAAGGAATTAGAAGTAAGGGAGTTAGAGTCAAAAATGAATAACTATTACAATAATTATTATAAGGATTTATATAAACATTGTAAATGTAAAAATCAAATAGAATAATTTGAAAAATGTAAATTTAATATTACTGGGTCGCGGTTTGTATTATCAAATGAGATTAAATCACCAGCATGATTACGCAGTTGAAATGTTATTTCTTTGATATCGTAATTGTTTAATGAAAGGTATTCTGCATTTTTAAATTCTTTAATTACATAGGGCACGTTGTTTTCGGATGTTGGAAATATTTTCATTATATTCATGTATACACCACTGACTGCAATTGGTTGTATAAAGTCTGTATAGAGCATGATATAACTAGGTCTGAAAAAGTCAATATTCATTGGATTAAGAAACTCTGATGTTTCTGGTTCTTCATATGTGCGCTCACCTTTGAAATGAACATGGACAAAACCCACATAACCATTTTCCGTCCAATGTTTTCCTCTGTCTACATCTCCAAGTAATTCGACAAGTTGTTCGGGTATATATAAATTACCGTAGTGTTTTTGGATAAGTTTTAATACTTTTATGTCTTTCCCGGGAGGTGTATATTCAATAAGTTCACCGATGTCAATATTTTTACTATTATTATTTAAGAAGAGGTTTATTAGTGAAAGTAGTTCTTTTTTCGTGTATTTTTTATTTTTAATGGTTAGTTCGATTTTGAGATCCGGGTGGTATGTGTATGGACCATCACTTTTTTTGAGTAGTTTTTCTTTTGGGTATTTGAATATAATGGTCCAGTCATTGTTTGTTATTGGTGATGTATTAAATGAGTTTGGTAAATTGATTGATGATAAACAAACGCGCCAATTTTCATTGAAATGTAAATTGTGTGGTAATTTAACAGTAAAATTGGACCGGTTGTCAATTGGTGATGCAACACGAATATTAAAAGCTTTTTTATATTTTTCCATTGCTATAACATCAAGTTTGAGTAATGTTGGTACACCAATGTCCAAATGTAACGGTTGATTATATTCGTTTAATAATTCAAAATGGATTTGATCAAGTATAGTATTTTCTAAGGTGCAGTATGTTTTTGTTTCAAATTCATGGAAAAAATATTTGTTTTCTCTTTTCTTTTCGTCGATCTGTGGACTAAAAACTAACAAATCTTTTTCATGTGAATTGTTGAAAATTTGATCTCGTATATTCTTACATTTAACTTTTATGATCTTTGGGCAATTTAGTGACAACAAATTGGATAGTTCAAGTATAATGTCATATTTTGATTCACACCGAAAAAATTGGTAATAGTGTTTACCGATTTTTTGCGCGTTATTATATTGCTCTTCATCAGTTTTTAGTACGTGTAAATGATCGAGTAAATCATTTGCTGTTGGTGCTTGTCTGTACTTTGTTGATATTTTTATAAATGGATAAAGGTTTACATTGAAATGCATAATTAGTTTTGATGTTTTGTATCGTAATATAATTGTATTAGTGGCATTCTCACAATACAATGAATACATTGTATCAAACATTTTTAATATATTACATATTGATTCCATGTTTATTATACTGTTGTCAAAGTGAATGTATTTATATGAATAAATCTTATCACCATTTTTTTCGTCCAGTATATCATCAATGTGTTCAGTAATAAAATCGTTACATTCAATTATTGCGTTATCCTTATATGAATAACACTTTGAAATGGATTTTGATGCTGTTTGCTGTTCAATAATAATATGCGGATATGATTTTTTACTATTTGACATAAAATTGGGATTGAAATTTAATGAGAAACCAATGGAATCAACAGCAACTTGTAATTTATAATCATTACTTTGTTGCCCGAAATCTATATTGAACGGAAATTTATTCCCAAACGATGTTAATGTATTACCGGGGAACATTTCGGGTGAGCCGTTTGATATACAATAAATTGTTTTACCCATTTTATACAAAATAAAATGAAGTAACAAATATATAAAAAAATATATTTTTCTTATATAGTGTAATATGTAACAAAATTAAAATTGTTTAGAAATATTTGTTTCGTCAATCCAAGAATTATATTTGTCAGCAAATCCTTTCCATTTGACATATATTTGACGTTTACCGCGATATGTACGTTTCTTTAATATTTTTTCAATTCGAAACACAGTTGTTTCAACCGGCGTCAATTCAAATTCATAAAAGCCCCCAATAATATCTTCTGTACCATCATAATCAGTCAAGTGGTATAAGGGTATCGGTTTATGCGTATCAACGGATTTGATTTTAAATATTTCTTGCATTGTTTGTTCATCGTAACTGCGAGCAAATTTTCCTTTTTGTTTTGCAATACGCACGAATGAACCAACTTTTAGGTTTGGAATTTTTCGTTTAATTTTTGTTATTTGTTCTTGTTGTAATAAGGCCAATTTAAGATGTTCTCCATTGTTATTATTTTCTGCTTGTTGCGGTGTTGTTTTAATCATTCGGTGAAATCTATTATTATATGTATGTACGAGTTTAGGTAAAGCTTCAATATACCGTTCAGTCTCGTTATCGGTCATATATTTATACATTAACAGTTGAAGTGTTCTATTAAATCGTTCAATGTATGCAGCATGTACGGATGCTTGAGGATTAATAAACTTTATTTTATTCGAATCACAAAATGCTTTGAATATTTTATTGGAAAATTCAGTTCCTTTGTCCATAACAACCATATATGGCATTGTAACAGATTCCTGGAGTATTGATTTAAACGCATTCATTACAGTACCCGCACTTTTATCTTTTAGAGGTCTAACAAATGCAAAACGCGTAAAAATATCAATACAATTTAATAAATACCGAATTCCATCATTTTTTGTAGCCAGATGTTGTACTTCGACAAGATCCATTTGGAATTGGTATCGTTTATAATGTTTGTATGTTATATTTCGTTGTTGGTTGTGAAATTCTTTGTGCAATGTGTAACCTTCATTGCCTGATAACAATTTTTTTATTCTTGATAATGGCACTTGTCTATTATAATAATTATACACATTGCCAATTCCTGCATAAGCAATCGGATGTCCTGGTGTTGTATAATCTTTCAATATTTTTTCATCTGTTATATTATTTTCTTCTTCGCCATAATTATTATTTATGGGAATTTCATTAAATCTTTGTTCAGTCATCATCTAATAGATTAAAAGGTCTATTTGGTTTTCTTTTTTTATTTGCAGCACATAAACTTGTTTGACAAGATTTTTTCTTTCGTTTATTACCAGACCCCCTTAGAGTACTGGCGATTTTTTTCCTTGCCGCGTTCAACTCTTCTTGCGCTGTATTACCAATATTTTTACCTTCAAGCAAATCTGCAGCCATATGGGTTACTGCTTTTTTTCCAGTATCAACAAGTGTGCTACCAATATTTTTTGCTAGATCTGATTGTAGTAGTTCACGACCTGCTCTAATACCCATATTCATAACCGGCATAAACCCTCTTAATAAACCACTAAACAGAGATCCAAAACCGCGACCGCGTTGATATCTAGCTCCTGCATGAAAGTTCATATTTGCGATAACGCTGTAATGAAATTGTGCTTATACCAAGTGTTGAACAAATATGTTTCATAGATTGTTTTATTTTATTTGTTTTACAATGGACAAATATATAGTATCCAATAACAGTTAATGGAGGATGTCCGGATAAAGGTTTATTTTGTATCTGTTCTTTAATTAGTGTATAGTCTTGAAATGATAGATCTAACAGTTTACAATATTTCTCTAAAAGCATTGTTATATTGGTACACAGCACTTTATTTCTATTACACTTTGTAAGTTTTTTATTGTGTATTCCTGATGCGGCACAAAATTCTTTTGTTGTCACAACCGATGTTCTATTAATTACATCGAATAAGTGTTCAACATTCTGTTGATCCTGTGGCATATTATTTATTATATCTGTTGGTAAATTTAATCGATTCAACACTTCAAGTGTTTCATTTTGAATGGTGTTGGGTGAAATATTATATATCATATCAGTTGAATCGATATATGATTTTGGTTCAACAAAATAATTGTTTTCGAGTACAATACCACAATCACAACATACAGTAATTCCTTCATGTTCGTCAATTGTTGGATATGAATGTTCGCAGTCTGAAATCATTTTACGATTTCAACAAGCTTCGATAAAATAGTTTCAATATTGGCTACTGTTTTACAACCAAGAAATACACATTTACCTGTATGGAAAAGAATTGCTGTTCCAATTTTATTTGGAAACTTAAAAAATACACCAGGAAATGTTTCTGAATTATATGTTGCTTTAATATCTGTTGGTATATTGGTTATGAGATTTTGTATATTTATATTATGTTTGAAATCTTTTGATACCGTTATATTATCAACAGTATATGTTAATGTTGTTGTATTTTTATCAAATTTACGTAATATATCTATAGCATCAGATAAACAATCGAGTGTTGGTATGTTTGTTATATTGACGTGAAATATGTCATCAATATTTTTAATATTTTTCTTAAATATGATATATGTATACTTTAATGTGGTAACTATGTAGTTGTTATATTTTTTGAATGGAATTATACTATTATTGAGAAAAGTTTTAACAGTATCTAAACAAATGTTTTTGCACTTAACACTTATCTTTATATTGGTTATTTTGTATTCCATCTCGCACAACTTGTCAAAGAAGAATGGCTGATAATCGCGGATTAGGCACATTTATAAATGATTCCACTGAATCAACTTCTCACGGTCTCGATTCTTTTTCCGTGCCTCCTGTTGATACAATTTTAAAAGATGGTAAAGCTGTGTATTATTATCCAGTAACAAGCATTACTGATTCGGGCCCGTATGAATTTCAAATTGTAAAAGATCCTGATCACTATATTCATCTACCATTAACAAGATTAGAAGGTGAAATAGAAATTGTTAAAAATGATGGAACTGCTTTTGTAGCAGCAGATGCAGTATCTGTTGTAAATCTATTTCCCCAATCAATTTTTAAACAAGTTGAATGTGAAATTAACGGAACAGAAGTATGTGATCTCTCAACACCAACATACGCATTTAAAAGTTTTTTGGAAACACATTTAACATACAGCACTACAGCAAAAAATACACATCTATATTGTTCAATGTACCAAAAAGATACAGCAGGACAAGAAAATACAATTGGAAATAACAATGTTGGATTTAGAGATAGAAGTGCGCTAGTAAAAAATAGAAGAGTAAATTTTTCAAATATAATTCATAGTGATTTCTTTCAGTGTCATAAGTATTTAATACCAAATACAGATGTTAAACTGAAATTCATTCGTAACGATGATCATTTTTCCATTTTGGCACCAGAAAACTCGCCATATAGAATCAGAGTACATAAATTACGATTACTTGTTCGCAAAATAAAAATTGATCCTGCATATCAACACACACTCGAATCTCAACTTAAAACTACACCAGCGTTATATAATATTACACAGTCGAAAATCAAAACATTTAATATTCCGGCCAATACAACCAGTATTGATATTCCAAATATAATCCAGGGTAATATACCACGTAGTGTTCATATTGGATTTATTACAAGCGATGCATTCAATGGAAGGATAAATGCTAATCCCTATTGTTTCGGTAACCAGACAATTAATTACTTTAATATTAAAGTTAATGGAATACCCGTATGTCCCACACCGTTTCAACCAGCATTCCCAAATAACGCAATTCGCGAGTATCGATGGTTTATGGATAACTGCGGAATACAACATGAAAATGAAACAAACGGAATAACATATAATGATTTTGTAAATAATACAAATATTTGGAATTTTGATTTTACACCAGATTTATGTAATTCATATCATTTACACGAAACAAAAACAGGATCTATGGACGTTTCTATTGGTTTTGCTACAGCACCTGCAAATCCGCTCTATATGATCGTATATGCATGCTACAATTCTGCTATTGCTATTGACGTTGATCGTAATGTTCGTGTTATACATTAAACAATATGGTTGGTCTAACCAATAAACAACTAGAAGATCTAGGAAAAAAACAGCTCGGAAAACAATTTTTAGGTGTATATCCGGCAGACAGTATTCCAACAATAAAAAATACAAAAAAATCATCCGTAATATTCAATCTATCCAAACATAATGAACCAGGAACGCATTATATTGCCGTTCTATTCAAAAATAATCAAATCTTTTATTTTGATTCATATGGTAAACCTTTGCGTAATATGTATATAAGAAAGAATCTACTAAAATTTAAATTGCCAATGTATTTTCATAATCGACCAATACAAGAAAAAACTAGTATTTTCTGTGGACTATATTCGTTGGCTTATCTCAAAGCGCTACAGCACAACAACATGAAACCAATAACATTTTTTAACATGTTTAATTATCCACCCAATAAACAAAACGATAAAATTGTAACAAAATTTTTATTAACGAAATAAACAAAAAGAATTAAAACATGTATTATTTATTCATTCTCATCAACATTTATTTTTTGTAGATGTTTTGAAAAGAATTTCGTGTTTTCTCGTATCATGAGATTAATACCCTTGGTAATGGAGGGAGCCAGGGTTAGAGGTAGATTGAATTCGTAGGCTCTACCGTTTTTGCTTTGACGCACAAAACTAAGAGCAGCATAATCATACGTCAATCCTTGCGACGTATTTCCTGTTGCTTCAATCATGCGGCATATCATGACCACGTTTGAGGAGATTTTTATTTTCACATTTTTAATGTGTTCTGGAGCCTCATTGTAAAGGTTGAAATCAACGTTTTTATCGTTATATTCAACCGTATTAGATGTTTTTTTGTTGTCTTCACTGGGCGACTTTTCTTTGGTTGTTTTTGGAGCAGGTTTTTTTACAACACGTTTAACAATTTTTTCTGTACCTGCAATCTTCACCTTCTTTGTTGGCGCTCCTTTTTTTTCTGGAACAATTTTACGTTTTGCTCCTGCTCCTGTTTTTTTCTTTTCCATTGCGACGTCCTTTAAAGATTTAGACGTTGAAGGTAGTTCCTCCTCATCGTTGCTAATGCTGTCCGACTCGAACTGGACCTCCTCCTCCTCCTCCTCGAGAACCTCCTCTTCCGGGTCGGTCTCTTCTTCATCGGAACCGCTGACTTGTTCGTATGTCTCGTCCTCCTCCTCCTCCTGGGCATTCTTTCGACGTTTCACAACCGGCACTGCAAATCATTAAAACATATATAAGTATTTGTTTATGTAAAAACATATTTGCAAAACAAAACATTTAAGTAGTGTTTATTGGTATATTTTTATATCAGACAGCAATAATATTTTACTTACTTTTTGCAGCAGCTTTTCCGGGCGTTTTTCCAACCATTTTTACAATCGTTGACCAAACAACTGACAAGAAATCCGCAAATCCCCTCGTTTTTATACATATTTGATAGTAATAAACTGGAGCGCGTGTGCGAAATAGATATATAAGTAAAAAAATAGACAAGATGTGTATTTAAACTGAGGTTTCCGAAAAATTGTAAGCAATATTTTTTAACCATTCAAAATGGATAGTGAAGAAAATAAAAAGTTGTTGTGTCCAGCATTCAATTGTAATGCCTCATTTACTCGTAATTTCAATCTAAATAGACACTACGAACGTTATCACATGAACGTTGACATAGCCGAAAAGTGTTTATTGTGTGGCAGAATATTTGTGAACTGTAATGAACTTCAACAACATTACAAACGTGTACACAAACCAACCAAAAATTTTGTAATCAAAGAATCCGCATTCCGAAAATCAGTTGTGACATATCGATACACATTCAATTCGAATTTCAATGATCTAAACATTGCACAACAAGCAGCACTTCCAGCAATATTATCACTCATTACCGGTGAAGCTGCTAAAAAAACATTGATTAAAGTTGGTCTGATTATCATTTGTCAAATGAGCATGTTGGATCATGTTGGTGATAAAATGACAACTACAATGATACCCTTCCGAGCACCGTCATTCCTTGTCAACGGTTTCAACACTGCGGGTTTAAAACGGAATGTATTGCGAAGTTTTTTAATACACGAAAAAGACATGGAAGAGTTTTGCAACTGTGGTTCGAACTGGGTATTCGATCGAGCAATGACATTTGATATTGAAATTGCAGCGATGAGACCAATATTGATTGGACAAGATTCTGACAGCACAGAAACAAGTGAAATAGTAACAGAAGACGATGAAGAAAACAACAGATCTGAATTCTATGATGCGCGTGAGGCCAAAAAATTCAACATGCGAAATATCAAGAACAATAAGTTTTTGTTCAATCCGTCCAATTACGACGACAAATGTTTCTTATATTGCGTGTTCAGACATTTGAAATTTACACATGCTCGAAAAAAATATCGCGGTTGGTCATTCAAAAGATTCGAGAAGTCAATAAATGTGAGCGGTATTCAATTTCCAATTTCAATACCACATATCATAAAATTCTGTCGGCAAAACTCAAATTTGAATCTGAGAATAAATATTATTCTACTGAATTCGGACAATCACGTTTTTCCACTTGAATACGGTCTCGGACGAAAAAATAAATCAAACACAATGAATCTATTGCTCGTTCAACGAAAAACAGAAACCGAAGAAACGAATAATCATTTTCTTCTTATCACCAACATGCATAAATTTCTACGGAAAACATATCACGATGGAAGCTACCAACGATCATACACATGTGTCAATTGTATGAACGGATTTTCAAGCATGAAGATTCTCAACAATCACGAAAAAATATGTTGTCTACACAAACCGCGTATTGAAACCGTCAGCGATGAGAAAATAATGAAGTTCCAAAATTATCAAAACAAACACCCGCTTGAATACATAGCCTTTCTTGACTTCGAATGCGTGTTGCCAATTACAGCAAAAAAATGTCCAGAATGCACACATTTACGTTGTAAATGTGACAGATCCTATACCGAACCTGTAGCAGATCAACATCCAATTACCTACTGTCTTGTCATTCTTGATCGCAACGGTGAAATAATACACAAAAAAATCCACTCAGGAGAAAACGCTGCTGACCATCTAATCAACCACCTATTGCACGAAGAAGAATTATGGATCAGCAACCTCTTTTCTGACAGCGCTGATATGTCACTAACAAGACGCGATTGGATAACATATAATCAATCAACACAATGTTACATGTGTAACACAACATTTAACGATTGTGTTGTAAAATGCAGAGATCACTGTCATTTCACTGGTAAATTTCTTGGTGCTGCATGTCAATCATGCAATCTCCGAAGAAGACGACCGCGAAAATTAAACATTTTTTTACACAACGGATCAAAATATGACTTCCATTTCATCATTAAAGCAATCCACAACAAACCCAGCATACAAAATATCAATATATTACCATACAACGGTGAAAATTTTCGAACTGTAAGTTTTAACAGTTTCATGTTCGTTGACAGTATGTCATTTCTACAAAATTCATTAGCCAAACTTTCTGATGACCTTGCAAACACCGACAACCCCTATTCAATTCTGCGTCAAACCAATCTTGTCAAAACAAACGGTAGCTTCAGTCGCACCAAATACCAATCAGTTCTGGGCAAAAGCTTCTTTCCATATGAATATTGGTAAGAATTATTATTCAATTACCACTTCTAATCTAATTATTATATTCACTCTATAACTAATTCATATATTATTTTTTTATTTTCATCAACAGTTACGATGTTACGAGATCACACATTAAATTGATTATATTTTTATTTTCAGCACCAGTTACGATGTTATGAAAAACACAACAACGTTTCCATTACAAGAAAACTTTTACAGTTCCTTGAGCGAAGAAACAATATCAGATGAAGACTACGCTTTTGCAAAAAAAGTTTGGAAGCTCTTCAAATGTAAAAATCTACTGGAATATGCTGAACTTTATTGTGAAATTGATACAATATTGCTTGCAGAAATATTTCAACGTTTTCGCAAAGAAATGATAACATTTAGTGATCTTGATCCTGCTCGTTACATCTCGTTACCCGCATTTTCGTTTGACAGTATGCTCAAAATTACCGGTTGTGAACTTGAATTACCTTCAAATGTCGATATGGTACATTTTCTCGAACGTGGAATACGTGGTGGTGTATCGTTTATCAATACACGTTATTTGTGTGTCGATAAACGTAACACAAACGAGGAAATTCACTACATCGATGCAAATAATCTTTACGGTCACGCTCAAACATCATATCTACCATACAATAGCTATTTTTGGTTATCACGTAGATGTTATGAAAACTACAACTGGGCTACAATTGATACCGAAAGTAATGTTGGTTACATTCTCGAAGTTGATTTACATTATCCAAAACGCTTGCATAAACCTCACGATAATTTCCCCCTAGCTCCCGAAAACATTCAAATTGAATATGATAATCTGTCACCGTTTGCTCAAAAATCACTTTTTCGAACAACAAAAAATATGAAATATTCAGATATCAAACTGTCTGCTACTTTTCACGATCGAAAAAATTACGTTGTTCACTTTAAAAATTTAAAACTTTATCTAACACTCGGTCTCAAATTAGTTCGTATCCACCGAGTTTTGCAATTCACCCAAAAAAAATTTATTGCACCTTTTATTGAAAAATGTACAATTGAGCGTCAAAATGCAAAGACCAAATTCGAGCAAGACCAATATAAAAAGGTTGCTAACTCTACCTACGGTAAAACAATACAAAATGTGAGAAACTATAGTATTGTAAAATTACATACTAATAAAAATTCCCTTTTACGTGCCATATCTAGTCACACATTTAAAAATTTTGTTATAATTGATGAAAACCTTGTACAAACCAACCATATTAAACCTGTTGTTTGTCACGATCGCCCCATTGCTATTGGCATGACTGTTCTTGAATTGAGTAAACATATCATGTATGATTTTTTCTATAACGTTCTAATTGACTCTAAATTTGATATCGATCTCGGTTTTTCAGACACAGATAGTTTTCTTTTCAAGACAAAAAATACAAAAATGTACAAAAAAAAAGTAAAAAATATCATGGATTTTTCAAATTATCCACAAAACCATAAACTTTATTCTGTTGAGAATAAAGCCAAACTAGGTTTTTTCAAAGACGAACTTGCGGGAAAACTATCTGTATCTGAATTTGTTGGTCTTCGTGCGAAATGTTATAGCATGAAAATGAATGAAAAAGTCAAAAATCGACATATTGAAAAAAAGATTTGCAAAGGATTAGGTAAAGTTGCAATTGAAAAAAGACTTAAATTTAGACATTATAAAAAATGTCTTTTCGAATTCAAAGATCGTCGATATGACTTTCATTCAATAAGATCAACAAAACAAAACATTAAAACAATCAGAATAAAGAAAAAAGCAATATCACATCTTGATACCAAACGTTGGTTGTTTGATTGTGGTATACATTCTGTGCCATACGGTTCCATTCTTATTTCAAAATATTATAACAAATGCCCAAAATGCTAATATATTTATTGATAAATGTGCGCACAAATAAAAATAAAGTAATGAAGAATAATAAAATAAAAAAATTGCTTATTCAACATTTCATATAAAATTCAATATCACCAATTGATAATGAAATATACAATATCACCAATTGATAATGAAATGTAACAAAATGCTAAATAAACACATTGAAACAATTTCTTATCTCTTTAATGCATTTCTTGATATAAAATGTCAAATAAACAAAAATAGTAGCTTAATGTCTAATAAAGGTTTTTAGAACTATTAAATAATGAATAAATCAAATAAAATAACCAGAATGAACATAATAAAATATCAAAATGTTGTAACATGTAGTAACATGTTACATTGAACGATATATCTTAAC
>JFJP01010646.1_pt1 | contig 12292 bp, 12 predicted proteins | sample 431651 | NCBI WGS metagenome assembly JFJP01 (sample SAMN02602958, study PRJNA72255) | Microbial mat metagenome, whole genome shotgun sequencing project. | biome: fresh water; feature: sink hole; material: water; isolation source: purple microbial (photo- and chemosynthetic) mats found in... | reverse complement strand
GCGGCCTCCGGCGGCATGTAGTTCTCGTCGTGCTTGGCGAGCACCTGCTCGGCGCGGAAGATGCCGTCGCTGCCCAGTTTGCCTTGGGCCACCACGCCCTTGCCTTCCTGGAACAGGTCGGGCAGCAGTCCGGTGTAGACCACCGGGGTGGTCTTGGCCAGGTCGGTGACGACGAAGTTGACGGTCAGGCCGCTGCCCGCGCGCTTGATGCTGCCTTCCTCGACCAGGCCGCCGATGCGGAAGCTGCGGTCGCGGGGCGCTTCGTTGGCGGCCACCTGCGACGGGCTGAAGAAGAACACCATGTTGCTCTCGAAGGCATTCAGTACCAGCGCCGCGGCCACGCCGAGAGTCGCCAGACCGCCGACGATCGCCAGGCCACGCTTGGTTCTAGGTTTCATGGGAACTCCTCTTCCAGTCCGGCACCGCATCGTCCTGCGGTTCATCTTTCTCCAGCGCCCGCCTGCGCGCCGAGAGCGCGATCAACTCGGCGACGATCGCGAGCGCGCACATGGCAAACGAGCCCCAGACAAAGAGCCCGTAGCCGCCCATGGCGAAGAAATCCGATGCGCTGCCCCAGTTCATGATGCGGCCAAGGCTTGGCGGGCCCATTCGGTATGGCGATCGCGCTCGAGCATCAGCACCCGCACGCGCATCAGGGAGACGGCGATGCAGTAAGCCCAGAAGGCCAGGGCCATCAAGAGCATGCCGGTCAGCATGGTGGTGGCCATGCTCGGGGCGCGGGTCAGGCTGACCGAGGCGCCCTGGTGGAGTGTGTTCCACCACTTGACCGAGAAGTAGATGATCGGCACGTTCACCGCCCCGACGATGGCCAACACGGCGGCCGCCCGGTCGGCGCGACGGGTGTCCTCGATGGCGGCATGCAGCGACATATAGCCTATGTACAGAAACAGCAGGATCAGTTCCGATGTGAGCCGGGCGTCCCACACCCAGTAGGTGCCCCAGGTGGGTTTACCCCAGAGGGCTCCGGTCCACAACGCCAGGAAGGTCATCAGCGCGCCGGTCGGCGCCAGCGCCAGCGCCATCATCGAGGCCAGCCGTGCATTGAAGATCAGGCCGACCGCGGCCCAGAACGCCATGGCCAGGTAGACGATCATCGACATCCAGGCCGTCGGCACGTGCACGAAGATGATCCGGTAGGCCTCGCCCTGCTGGTGATCGGTGGGCGCGACGAAGAAGCCGACGTACAGCCCCGCGGTGCCCAGCAGCACGGCCGCGGCCATGAACCACGGCACCAGTCTGCCGGCCAGCGGATGGAAGCGCTGCGGTGCGGCGTACTTGAACCAGTTGATATCGGTGAGCGGCATGGAGGGGCTCGGCAATGGGGTGGCCTGCCGGTCACCGACCCGCATTGTGCCGTGGGCTCATTCGAGGGCGATCCGCAGGGCCACTGCTGCGGCCAGTGGCGCCAGGAACAGCGCCAGCACCAGCATGGCCCCCAGCAGCGAGAAGTGGCCGGCCACGCCGAGTCCCGCCTGCACCGCGCCCACCGCGCCGGCGCCGAAGATCAGTACCGGGATGTACAGCGGCAGCACCAGCAGGGACAGCAGCACGCCGCCGCCCCGCACGCCCACCGTCAGCGCCGCACCGATCGCGCCGATCAGGCTCAGGAGCGGCGTGCCCAGGAGCAGGGTGCCCAACAGCACGGCCGTGGAATCGCCCGACAGGCCGAACTGCAGCGCCAGCAAGGGCGATACCAGCGCCAGCAGCGCACCGCTGCTCAGCCAGTGTGCCAGGGTCTTCGCCAGCACCAGCAGCGGCAGTGGTGTGGCGGCCAGCAGCAACTGTTCGAGCGTGCCGTCCTGGTGGTCGTCGGTGAACAGGCGTGCCAGTGACAGCATCGAGGCCAGCAGTGCCGCCACCCACACCACGCCGGCGCCCATGCGGCGCAGCAGTGCCGGCTCCGGGCCGACGCCGATCGGGAACAGGCTGACCACGATGACGAAGAAGAACAGCGCGGCGAAGGTGTCGGCGCGGCGGCGCAGCGCAATGCGCAGATCGCGCTGCAGCACGCAGCGCATGCCGTCCCACGCGCTGGTGGAGGATCCGCTCACAGCGACAGCACCTGTGCATCCCGTGCGCCGTCGAGCGCCACCGGCTGGTGGCTCGTCAGCACGACGCAGCCCCCCGCCTCCAGGCGCGACGTGATGAGCCCCAGCAGCCAGGCGGTGGCAGCGGTATCGAGCGCATTGAAGGGTTCGTCCAGCACCCACAGGCCCGGGGCTGACGGCAGCGCGAGCCGCGCCAGCGCCACGCGCTTGCGCTGCCCCTGCGAGAGCGCCCGGGACGGCGAGCGCTCGCGGCCCTTCAGGCCGGCCGCGGCCAGCGCCGCCGCGGCATCAACGCGCGAGACCGTGCCGCCGCCCAGTGTGGCGGCCACCTGGAGGTTCTCGAGCGGCGACAGATCGTCCTTCAGGGCCGCCGCATGGCCGATGTAGACCAGCTCGCGGTTGAACTCCTCGGCCAGTGCAGTGATCGGCTGCTCGCGCCAGCGCACCTCGCCGGCGGCTGGCACCAGCAGGCCGCAGATCATGCGCAGCAGGCTCGTCTTTCCTGCGCCGTTGGCGCCCTGCACCCGCAACAGTCCACCGGGTGGCAGCCGCAGTTGCAGCCCGGCAAACAGGCGCCGCCCACCGCGCGCGCCGTCGAGGCCGCGCAGCTCAAGCACGGCTCGCGGCGGACCGCCCGGTGCGGGTGGCTGAGCGGGGGGCGGGAGTCATCGAATGGGGCGCCGCGTGGCGGCAGGAACCTGGGGGCGCGACGCAGTGTAAGCGCAGCCCCCGTGGCGCGGTGGTGGCTCGCGCCTCAGGGTACGTACGCACCCTGGATGCATGCCGGAGGGCCACATGTTCCATATAAACTTCGGCCTCCTCTCAAGGCTGGTGATCGCCAGCGAAGGCTTGCGCAGATTCCCCGACACGGGGCCGCGCCGCGGGCCGCCGGGGAGGGCAGGCATGGCCATCTGGCCGGCGCTAACGCGCTGTCGCCGGACTTGCCTTCTCTACGTGCGCCGTGCCGGAGCGCTCTCGAACGGACCTCTCTCTGATGAACAACACCCTCAAGGATCTGCTGGCCACCGGCGCTGATGGCGCTCTGGCGATACGGGCGCCGGGTCGCGCCGCGCTCGACCATGGCGGCTTGCGTGCGTTGGTCCAGCGCGCGCTGGCGAGCCTGAACGGCCTCGGGGTTGGTCGCAACGACCGGGTGGCGATCGTGCTGAACAATGGCCCGGAGATGGCGACCTGCTTCATTGCATGCGCTTCGGGCACCACCAGCGCGCCGCTCAATCCGGCGTACCGCGGCGACGAGTTCGAGTTCTATCTGTCGGACCTTCACGCCAAGGTGCTGATTGTCGAGAAGACCAGCAGCAGCCCGGCGATCGAGGTGGCTCACAAGCTCGGCGTGCGCGTTGTCGATCTGGTGGTCGATGAAGGCGCCCCGGCCGGCAGCTTCACGCTGCAGTCCCGCGACGGCGCGGCGTCGACGCCGGCAGCCCGGGGCGGCTACAGCGAGGCTGGCGACATCGGTATGGTGCTGCACACATCCGGCACGACCTCGCGCCCCAAGATCGTGCCGCTGTCGGTCGGTAACTTGTTCGCATCCGCGTCCAACATCCGCGGCACGCTGCAGTTCACTGCCGCCGACATCGGGCTGAACATCATGCCGCTGTTTCACATCCACGGCCTGATCGCCGGAGTGCTCGCGCCGCTGTCGGCGGGTTCGCAGGTGTTCTGCACGCCGGGCTTCAACGCGCTGAAGTTCTTCACGTGGATGGACGAGGCCAGGCCGACCTGGTACACGGCCGTGCCGACGATGCACCAGGCCATCGTTCAGCGCGCCAAGGGCAATGCGGACGTGATTGCACGCAACCCGCTGCGCTTCCTGCGCTCGTCGTCGTCGTCGATGCCGCCGCAGGTGATCAAGGAGCTCGAGGAGATCTTCAAGGCGCCGCTGATCGAGTCCTACGGCATGACCGAGGCGACACACCAGATGGCGAGCAACCCACTGCCACCACGGGCCCGCAAGCCGGGCACGGTGGGTGTGGCAGCCGGCCCTGAGGTCGCGATCATGCTGGAAGGCGAACTGCTGCCGCGCGGCGAGACGGGCGAGATCGTCATTCGCGGCGCCAACGTCACGGCAGGCTACGAGAACAATCCCAAGGCCAACGAAGAAGGCTTTCTGGATGGCTGGTTCCGCACCGGCGACCAGGGCGTGATGGATGCGGACGGCTACATCAGCATCACCGGGCGGCTCAAGGAGATCATCAATCGCGGCGGTGAGAAGGTGAGCCCGCGCGAAGTCGACGAGATCCTGATGGACCATGCGGCAGTGGCGCAGGTCGTCTGTTTCGGCATGCCGCACCCGAAGCTTGGCGAGGAAGTGGCGGCTGTCGTCGTGTTGCGGGACGGTGTTGCCGCGACCGAGCGTGAACTCCAGGATTTCGTGTCCAAGCGTGCCGCAGACTACAAGGTACCCAAGAAGATCCTGTTCATGGACGAGATACCGAAGGGCGCGACGGGTAAATTGCAGCGTATCGGTCTGGCGCAGAAACTCGGTCTTGGCTGATCGAGGCGGTTGAGCTCTGAACGAGGGCAAAAGAGCGGATGATCGGTCGTTTTGTGTTCGTTAAGGATTGCCTTATCTGAACTGAAGCAAGTTTCAATTTCGCTGCGTCGAAGTATTTCCTAGAGTCGCGCGCCCGCCGCACAGGCCGTCGGGAGCGGCGCAGGAACCAACGGAAGCGGTCATCGATGGCCGGTTGCAACATGAACAAAACAGGAGAGACCATGAACAGGAATCGACTCAAGCTCAAGATGCTCGCGGTCGCGGCAACGATGACGTCTGCCTTGTGGAGCCCCCTCGCGCATGCCTGGGAGCCCACCAAGCCAGTGGAGTTCGTGGTGCCCGCCGGCACCGGTGGCGGCGCTGACCAGATGGCTCGCTTCATCCAGGGTGTCGTCGCGAAGAACAACCTGATGAAGCAGCCCATCGTCGTGGTCAACAAGTCGGGCGGCGCGGGCGCCGAAGGCTTCCTGGACGTGAAGGGTGACAAGGGCAACCCCAACAAGATCATCATCACGCTGTCCAACCTGTTCACCACGCCGCTGGCGACGGGCGTCCCGTTCAACTGGCGTGACATGACGCCGGTGGCGATGCTCGCGCTCGACGAATTCGTGCTGTGGGTCAACGAGGAGTCGCCGCACAAGACCGCCAAGGCCTACATGGATGCGGTGAAGGCCGCGCCGGACAAGACCTTCAAGATGGCCGGCACGGGATCCAAGCAGGAAGACCAGATCATCACCGTGCTGATCGAGAAGGCGGCGGGCAAGAAGATCACTTACGTGCCCTTCAAGGGCGGCGGTGACGTCGCGGTGCAACTGGTGGGCAACCACGTCAGTTCGACTGTGAACAACCCGATCGAAGCCGAAAGCCACTGGCGCGGCGGCAAGCTGCGCGCGCTGTGCGTGTTCGACAAGCAGCCGATGCCTTACAAGACCAAGCTGACGGCGACCCAGTCCTGGGCCGATATTCCGACCTGCACTTCCGCCGGCGTCCCGGTCGATTACCTGATGCTGCGCGGCATCTTCATGCCGCCCGGTGTGACGCAGGAGCAGGTGGATTTCTACGTCGAGCTGTTCAAGAAGCTGCGGACCACGCCGGAGTGGAAGGAGTTCATGGAGAAGGGCGCCTTCAACCAGACCTTCATGACCGGCAACCTGGCCCAGTGAGCCCTGGGGCCTGCAGGCCCTGATGGCATCCTTTCCCCGCGCCCGGCCTCGTGCCGGGCGGTCCCGAGTCTCTTGACATGAACGATCGTTCCCAGGATCCAGCCCAGCCCGGCGACGGCGTGACCGAGCGCTGGCCCGAACTGCTGGTGGCTGCCTTCCTGCTCGTCATTGCCTGCCTCGTGATCGCCGACAGCCTGCGCGTGGGCATCGGCTGGGCCGACGATGGCCCGCGTTCCGGCTACTTTCCCTTCTACATCGGACTATTGCTGCTCGGCTCCAGCGGCTTCATCTTCGTGAAATCGCTGTTGTCCTGGCGCAAGGAGAGCCCGCTGTTCGCCGAGCGTGAGCAGATCTCGCTGGTCATGTCGATGCTGGTGCCGATGGTGATCTACGTCGGCGGTATCTGGCTGCTCGGGATCTATGTGGCGTCGTTGCTGCTGATCGGGTTTTTCATGCGGCACCACGGCAAGTTCGGCTGGGGCCTGTCCGCCGCGGTGGCCGTGGGCGTGCCGCTGGCGTTCTTCCTGGTGTTCGAGCGCTGGTTCCTGGTTCCCCTGCCCAAGGGGCCGATCGAAAACATGCTCGGCTTCTGAGCCGCCTTGACGAGCGGGGCGCGCCCCGCATCCCGATCTTCCGCGCCGCCCTGGACGACACCCGATGGAATCTTTCAACGACCTGATGCACGGGTTCAGCATCGCGCTGACCCTGCCGAACCTGCTGTTCATGCTGATCGGCATCACGCTGGGCGTGCTGATCGGCGTCCTCCCGGGCCTGGGCGGTGCCAATGGCATTGCGATCCTGCTGCCGCTGACCTTCAGCATGAATCCCACGTCGGCCATCATCATGCTGTCGTGCATCTACTGGGGCGCGCTGTTCGGCGGGGCGATCACGCGGTGGCGACCACCTTCGATGGCTATCCGATGGCCCAGGACGGGCGCGCGGCGCAGGCCCTCACGGCGGCCTTCACGTCGTCGTTCGTCGGCGCGCTGTTTGCCGTGGTGCTGATTACCTTTCTGGCGCCGCTGCTGGCCAGGTTCGCGCTGAAGTTCGGGCCTGCCGAGTTCTTCGCGGTGCAGTTGCTCACCTTCTGCAGTTTCGTCGGCATGAGCAAGGAGCCGGCGGCCAAGGTCATCGCCGCGATGATGCTGGGCTTCGCGCTGGCGGCCGTGGGTCTGGACAACGTGACCGGTCAGCTGCGCATGACCTTCGGCAGCACCGAACTGCTCAAGGGCTTCGATTTCCTGATCGCGGTGATTGGCCTGTTCGGCATCGGCGAGATCCTGCTGACGATGGAAGAGGGGCTGGCCTTCAAAGGCAAGAGCGCCAAGATCAATCCCAGGGTGGTGATGCAGACCTGGATCAACCTTCCGCGCTACTGGCTGACCTTCGTCCGCTCCACCGTGATCGGCTGCTGGATGGGCATCACGCCGGGCGGCGCAACGCCAGCCTCGTTCATGAGCTACGGCGTGGCGCGGCGCATGTCGAAGAACCCGCAGTCGTTCGGCAAGGGCGACATCGAGGGCGTGATCGCGCCCGAGACCGCCGCCCATGCGGCCGGTACGTCAGCCTTGCTGCCGATGCTCACGCTCGGCATCCCGGGCTCGCCGACGGCGGCGGTGCTGCTGGGCGGCCTGCTGATCTGGGGCCTTCAGCCCGGCCCGATGCTGTTCATTGAGCAGAAGGACTTCGTCTGGGGCCTGATCGCTTCGATGTACCTCGGCAACATCGTCGGCCTGATCGTGGTGCTGACGACGGTGCCCTGGTGGGCGGCCATCCTGCGCATCCCGTTCTCGATCATTGCTCCCGTCATCATCGTGGTGTGCGCGATCGGCGCCTACACGGTGAACAGCTCCATGTTCGACGTCGTCATGATGATGGTCTTCGGCGTGGTCGGCTACCTGTTCAAGAAGCTCAAGTACCCGCTGGCGCCGATGGTGCTGGCCTTGGTGCTGGGCAAGATGGCCGAATCGAGTTTCCGCCAGTCGATGCTGCTGTCGGACGGCAGCCTCTCGATCTTCTGGGCGAACCCGCTGGTCGGCAGCATCGCCGGCCTGGCGATCCTGATGCTGGTCTGGCCGCTGTGGGGCGCCCTGAAGGACTGGGCGAGGGCGCGCGAAAACCGCGGGGGCGCGGCCTGATGAAGATCGCCATCGTCGGCGCCGGCGCGATCGGCGGCTACCTCGGCGCCAAGCTGGCGATCGCTGGCGAGGATGTGACTTTCATCGCCCGCAACAAGAACCTGGCCGCGATCAACGCGACCGGCTTCAGGCTGATCCTCGAGGACGGCAGTGAGCAGCATGCGCCCACGGCCCGCGCGGTCCAGGACATGGCCGAGGCCGGCCCGCAGGACGCCGTGCTGCTGACCGTGAAGGCCCACCAGGTGCGTGACCTGCTGCCCGGCCTGCGCGCGCTGTTCGGCCCCGAGACCATGGTGGTCACGATGATCAACGGCGTGCCCTGGTGGTACTTCCACAAGCTGGCCGGTCCCTACGAGGGCCGGCAGCTTGAGAGCGTCGACCCCGGAGGCCTGCTCGCGCAGCACATCGAGCCCGGGCGCGTGATCGGCAGCGTGGTGTACCCGGCGGCCGAATTGGTGTCGCCGGGCGTCGTCAAGCTGATCGAGGGCAACCGCTTCACACTGGGCGAGCCAGATGGTTCCCGCAGCCCGCGGATCGAGGCGCTGTCGCAGGCCATGATCCGGGCGGGTTTCAAGAGCCCGGTGAGCAAGGATATCCGCAGCGAGATCTGGGTCAAGCTCTGGGGCAACCTCAGCTTCAATCCGATCAGCGCGCTGACGCACGCGACGCTCGAGGACATCTGCCGCTACCCGCTGTCCCGCGAACTGGCGGCCAGCATGATGCGCGAGGCGCAGGCCGTCGGCGAGAAGCTCGGCGTGGCCTTCAAGGTCTCGCTCGAACAGCGCATCGCAGGGGCCGAGGCGGTTGGTGCGCACAAGACATCGATGCTGCAGGATGTGGAACACGGCCGTGCGCTGGAACTGGAGGCCCTGGTGGGCAGCGTGGTCGAGCTCGGTCGAATCACCGAAACGCCGACGCCGGCCATCGCCGCGATCTACGCTGCCGCAAGCCTGCTGAACAAGACGCTCGGCGACGCACGCGCTCGGCTCGAACTGCAGCCTGTCGGCTGAGGCCGTACCGCCGCGCGGCGGCACCGCGTGCGCGCCAGCTCAGCCAAATCGGTTGCTCAGCACGCCGATCCCGTCGATCTCCACTTCGACCACGCTGCCGGCCTTCATCGGCAGCACCCCGATCGAGGTGCCGCACAGGATCACGTCGCCCGGTTCCAGCGTCAGGTCCTGCGAGATCCTCGACACCAGCTCGGCCGGTTGGAAGATCATGTCGGAGAGCGGATAGTTCTGCCGCTCGCGACCGGCCACCCGGGTGCGCAGCGTCGCGCTGCCGAGGTCGAAGTCGGTCTCGATCACCGGCCCGAACGCGCCAAAGCCGTCGAAGCCCTTGGCGCGGGTCCACTGCGGGAAAGCCGGATCGCGGTTGAGCAATTCGATGGCCGTGACGTCGTTGGCGCAGGTGTACCCGAAGATGTGCGTCGTTGCGGCGTCCAGAGCGAGCCTGCGCGCGGTGCGCCCGATCACGACGGCCAGCTCGCCTTCGTAGGCGATCCGGCCGACGTCGTCCGGCGGCGCCGGGATTCCCGCGCCGTGGGAAGTCCAGCTGCCGGGTGATTTGAGGAAGTACAGCGGTTCGGCCGGTCGCACCCAGCCGTTCTTCTCGGCGAGCGCGTGGAAGTTGTTCCACAGGCCCACCACGGTGCGCGGCACACAGGGCATCAGCCACTCGACGTCCTGGGCAGGCAGGCGTTCGCCGGTGGGCTGTGGATCCGAGAACAACTCGCCCGAGTGAACCAGCACCTCGTCACCCGCGAGGCATCCCAGGCCGATCCGGTCACCCAGGCGGAATCGCAACCATTTCATACGTGTCTCCGTGTTGTCGTTAGCGGGTTCAAGACTCGCGCTCAGGGGCTCCCGCTGAGCATCCATCAGTCTCGTGCGGCTACCGATGGGCAAATGCTCGGTTGACGCGGCCGATCCAAGTGTCTATTCTGCTTGACAGATCGATGTGACAAGTTAACCTGACATCTCGTTGCAGTCCCCCAGGAGAACGCCGCATGAAGCCCATCACCCGCATCGAACAGTCGCTCGCCATCGCCATCGCCACCGGCGAAGCCGACGGTTGCCCGCCCCGGCTGGCCGGTGCCATCCGTCATGCCGTCTTTCCGGGTGGGGCCCGTATCCGCCCCCAATTGTGTCTGGCGGTGGCCCAGGCTTGCGGTGACGACGACCCGGGCCTGTCGGAGGCGGTGGCCAGTTCGATCGAGTTGCTGCATTGCGCCTCGTTGGTACACGACGACCTTCCTTGCTTCGATGACGCGGCTACGCGGCGAGGCCGCGCGTCGGTGCACTTTGCCTTTGGCGAGCCGCTGGCGGTGCTGGCCGGCGATGCGCTGATCGTGCTCGCGTTTCAGACCCTTGCGCTGGCAGGCAGTCGCTCCCCGCGTCGACTGGCCTCGCTGATCCACACCGTGGCGCAGGGCGTGGGCATGCCCCATGGCATCGTGGCCGGGCAGGCCTGGGAGTGTGAGCCGCGCGTCCGGCTGGCCGATTACCAGCGCGCCAAGACCGGTGCGCTGTTCTCGGCTGCCACGGTTGCCGGTGCCCAGGCGGCCGGTGCCAATGGCGAGCCGTGGCGCGCTTTGGGCGACTGGCTCGGCGAGGCCTATCAGGTGGCCGACGACATCCGCGATGTGGCCGCCGACCCGACGCAACTCGGCAAGCCGGTCGGACAGGATGTGGCTCTGTGCAGGCCCAGTTCGGCCACCGACCTCGGGCTTGTCGGCGCGATCCAGCATTTCGACCAACTGATGGCGCGTGTGATCGACTCCATCCCGCCTTGTCACGGAGAGGCGCAGCTGCGCGCGCTGGTGCGCATGGAGGCCGAGCGGCTCGTGCCGACCGCGCTGTCGGCACCCTACCTTTCGGAATCGGCGCGCGTCGTTGCCTGAACCGGGCTGGCCGCTGGGTGCCCCGATGCTCAGCACGACCGACCCTTTGCAGCCCTTGTCGGCCGAACCGCCAACGTCGCTGCGCGAGCGCTGGTACGCCTGGCGTGACCGGCGCATTGCCAGCAGCGCGTTCCAGCGTTGGGCGGCCCGCTTCCCCCTGACGAGACCGATCGCGCAGCGCCGCGCCCGCGCGCTGTTCGATGTGGTCGCTGGCTTCGTCTACTCGCAGATCCTGCTGGCCTGCCTGCGGCTGCATCTGTTCGAGATCCTCGCCGATGGCCCGCAGAAGACGGCCGCTCTGGCGCCGAGGCTGGGCCTGAGCGAGGACGCCGCGGCGCGTCTGCTGGCGGCCGCCGCGTCGCTGGGCCTGGTCGAGAAGCGCGCAGCAGGATGGGCGCTGGGGTCTCTCGGTGCGCCGTTGGTCGGCGATGTCGCGATCACGGCCATGGTCGAGCATCACGCAGCGCTGTATGCCGACTTGCGTGACCCGGTCGCACTTCTGCGCGGTGAGCCGGGCTCGTCCGCGCTCGCAAGCTACTGGCCTTATGCGGGTGCCGAAGCGCCGGGAGCGTTGGCTGCCGAGCGTGTCGCGGAGTACTCGGCCCTGATGGGCGCTTCGCAGCCGATGGTGGCCAACGAGGTGCTCGACGCCTACGCGCTGAGCCGTCACCGCTGCCTGCTCGACGTGGGTGGCGGTGAGGGCGTCTTCCTGCGGCATGTGGCCGAGCGCGCGCCGCATCTTCAGCTCAAGCTGTTCGACCTGCCCGCGGTGGCCGAGCGCGCTAGAACGAGATTCGCCGAGCTCGGCCTGGCAGCGCGCACACAGACTTACGGCGGCAGTTTCTGGAGCGATCCGCTGCCGCAGGGTGCCGACATCGCGACCCTGGTCAGGGTGTGTTTCGATCACGACGACGCCGGCGTGCTGAAGATCCTGCGCGCCGTCCGCCGCGCGCTGCCCGAAGACGGCACCTTGTTGCTTGCAGAGCCGATGTCCGAGACCCCGGGTGCCGAGGCCATGGGAAGTGCTTACTTCGGCTTCTACCTCATGGCGATGGGGCGCGGCCGTTCGCGCAGCGCGGACCAGCACAAGGCGCTGCTCGAGGCCGCCGGTTTTGATCGCGTGCGCCTGCTTCGCAACCCGATGCCGCTCTACACCCGCGTGCTGTCGGCGCGTTGCGCGCCGCGGGCAGAACACACGGGTGACATGCGGGTAGACACTGTAAATTAAGCTTGACACATCAAACAGTCAGCCTAAGATGACACATAACGAGAAATTGAGGCAAGCCAGCATGAAGCAGCTCGGTTGGAGTCGATGGCAGCGCCACCCCGCGGAGTCGGGTGGTCGGTGATGGGCATGAATACGCTCGCCGTCGTGATGGAACAGCCGCATCAGCTGGCGCTGAGCCGGCTGGACCTGACCGATCCGACCGATGACGACCTCGTGGTCGACATCGAGTGGAGTGGCATCAGCACGGGCACCGAGCGCCTTCTCTGGTCCGGCACGA
>JFJP01006398.1_pt1 | contig 12294 bp, 13 predicted proteins | sample 431651 | NCBI WGS metagenome assembly JFJP01 (sample SAMN02602958, study PRJNA72255) | Microbial mat metagenome, whole genome shotgun sequencing project. | biome: fresh water; feature: sink hole; material: water; isolation source: purple microbial (photo- and chemosynthetic) mats found in... | reverse complement strand
AAGCGCCGCCCACCGAGGAAGAGGCTCATGCGCCTGAATGGGTTCGTGAACTGCGCAAGACCAACCGCGAGGACAAGCGTCGCATCCGTGAACTGGAAGAGAAGTTGAATGCAACCAAGGCCGCTGAGACCAAGCCGGCAGCCCTGGGCAAGAAACCCACTCTCGAGGACCACGACTACGACACTGAGAAGTTCGAGCAAGCACTGACAGCCTGGTATGACCGGAAACGTGAAGCCGACCAAGCTGCTGTCCAAGCCGAAGCTGCCCAGAAGGAACAGCAGAAAGCTTGGCAGGCCAAACTGGATGCTTACGGTGCGGCAAAAACCGCACTGAAGGTGAAGGACTTTGATGATGCCGAGGCAGTAGCCCAGGATGTCTTCAACGTCACCCAGCAAGGCATCGTGCTGCAAGGAGCTGAGAACCCCGCATTGGTTATCTACGCGCTGGGCAAGAACCCAAAGAAGGCGAAGGAAATCTCGACCATCACCGACCCCGTGAAATTTGCTTTCGCGGTGGCTAAACTGGAGACTCAATTGAAAGTTACGCAACGCAAAGCAGCCACGGCACCGGAACGCACTGTCCAGGGAACTGGCAACAAGTCTGGGACTGTGGACTCAACCCTCGAGCGGCTGCGCGCTGAGGCGGCAAAGTCTGGGGACTTCACCAAAGTCCTCCAGTACAAGAAGTCGAAGCAAGCGGCCAAGTAAACCACATTGAAATAGGAGCCAATCATGGCAAATGCATTTTCCAAAGAAGAGCGCGTTGCGTTCGAAGACATCCTCGAAGGCTTCAATGACGCCTTGGTCCTGAGCCGCAACGTCGCGACTTACTCCACCGACTCCACGATGATGGAGCGCACCAACGACATCATCTGGCGTCCCCAGCCGTATATCGCCACGTCCATCGACGGCGCGCCTGGTACGGACATCTCTGCGTCGTACAAGAACATGACCCAGCTGTCTGTGCCGGCCACCATCGGCTTCAGCAAGACTGTGCCGTGGACCTTGAACGCCAAGGAGCTGCGTGACGCGCTGCAAGAGAACCGTCTGGGCGACAGCGCCAAGCAGAAGCTGGCCAGCGACATCAACGTGGCCCTCATGAACGTGGCATCTGCACAAGGTACCTTGTTTGTGAAGCGCTCGGCTGCTGCCACCGGTTTTGATGATGTCGCCCAGTGCGAAGCCATCATGAACGAGCAAGGCGTGCCTTCGTACGACCGCTACCTGGCCCTCAGCACGCGCGACTACAACGGCATGGCAAGCAACTTGGCTGGTCGTCAGAACGTGACTGACATGCCCAAGGAAGCTTACCGCCGCGCCTACGTCGGCATGATCGCGTCCTTCGACACGTACAAGCTCGACTACGCGAACCGCGTGGCTGCTGCAGGTGGTGGCGCTGGTATCACGATCGACACCCGTGACGTTGGTGCTAACTACTACACGCCTCAAGCAACCAGCACTTCTGTTGGCGGCAAGATCAACGTGGACAACCGCTACCAGACCATCACCGTTTCGACCTCGGCAGGCGTGGTTGCTGGTGACGCGTTCACGATCGCTGCTGTGAATGCTGTGCATCACATCACCAAGGGCGATACCGGACAGCTCAAGACCTTCCGCGTCATCAGTGTACCTGCTGGCGGCACGACCTTGGTCATCAGCCCTCCGATCATCAGCAACCAAGTGGCTGCCGATGCTTCTGCCCAGTACCAGAATTGCGTGGTGAACACCAAGGCGGCAGCTTCGGCCATCGTCTTCCTGAACACTGTGGCTGCTTACGCCAACCCGTTCTGGCAGAAGGATGCTCTGGAAATCCTGCCTGGCCGTTACGCCGTTCCGACCGATGCTGGCACCGCAGTGATGCGCGCCTCCACCGATCAGGGCATCGAACTGGTCATGCAGAAGTTCTACGACATCGACACGATGAAGACCAAGTACCGCTTGGACACTCTCTTCGGTGTGGTCTGCAAGCAGCCTGAAATGGCCGGCTTGATGATGTTCAGCCAAACCTAAGCTGATTGAGTGAAGGGGCTTCGGCCCCTTTCTTCAACCTGTTGATCAATTCATCTGAGGATACCAAAATGACAGAACAAGTTCAAGCTGCTGACGACCAGTTCCCCACGCTCGTCTACAAGGGCAAAGGCCCACATTCCCGCGCTGGTGGCACGTATGATTACGCCGCAGCCAATGACCAGACCGACCTCGATGCCAAGTTGGCCGATGGTTGGTTCGCCACACTGCCTGAAGCCATTGACGCCCAGGACAAACCAGCAGTTGTGAAGTCTGAAGACTTGGCGCCTCCGACCCGCAAGGAACTCGAGACCAAGGCAAAGGAACTGGCCATCAAGTTCACGGCCAAGACGACCGACGCTGAACTCAGCGCCGCTATCACTGCAGCACTCGCCAAGGAGTAATCATGGGCTGGACTAAGCGCCAATTCGTCACACAGGCCTTCGAGGAAATCGGGTTGGCGGCTTACGTCTTCGACCTGACTCCTGAGCAGCTGCAGAGTGCGCTCCGCCGATTGGACTCGATGATGGCGTCATGGAACGCCAAGGGCATCCGCCTCGGTTACCCCATCCCATCGTCTCCTGCTGATAGCGACCTTGATGAACAGACTAACGTGCCTGACTCAGCCAATGAGGCCATCTACACCAACCTAGGTGTGCGGCTGGCACCAAGTTTTGGCAAGACTGTGTCGCCTGACGCCAAGGGCATTGCCAAGACCACGTACGACACACTGATGTCACGCGCAGCACTACCACCTGAGCAGCAACTGCCTGGCACTATGCCGTCAGGTGCTGGTAACAAACCATGGCGCACGTACGACGATCCGTTCTTGCGTAAACCTGTCGACCCAGTGCTTGCTGGCCAAGACGGTCCCATCGAATTTAACTGAGGAGGCATTATGCCAACAATCAACCAACTTTCAGGGCTCAGCCAACTCTCAAGCGGTGACCTGTTGCCAATCTACGTGCCAAACAACGGTGATGCCCGCAAGGTTTCCATTGGCCAGTTGCTCGCTTTCTTTCAGCAGCAATTTGCATCTCCTACGCTGGCCACTCAGCTGGCCACTCCAGGTACCGGGTTCAATGTGGCAGTTCAGACTCCAGTGAGTGAGCAGCAATGGTTGATTCTTCAACCGGCTGGCACATTGGCTTCTGGCACAGTCACATTGCCATTGAACACCCAGACGCCTGACGGCACTGAGGTGCTTATCACGACCACACAACAGATCACGGCGTTTACGCTTGCTGGTAACGGTGCCGCATCAGTGTATGGAGCACCGTCGGCCCTTTCTGCCGAGGACTTCTTCCGCGTGCGTTACTACGCGGCCACAAATAGTTGGTACCGCATTGCCTAAGGTGACCTGAATGCAGATCCCAATCCTCAATGGCATCTACGCAGGCAGCGAACCTGAACTGCGTACGAGCTATCCAGTCAACATGGTGCCTGTGCCAAAACAATCCGGCATCAGCAATGGCTTCCTGCGTCCGGCAGATGGGTTGGTATCCAATGGAACCGGACCTGGTGTTGACCGTGGTGGCATCAACTGGAATGGCATTTGTTATCGTGTCATGGGCACCAAACTTGTGACTGTGGCAAGTGATGGTTCTGTGTCAACACTTGGTGATGTTGGTGGCCCGATCAACACGCTGGTGTCCTTTGATTACAGTTTCGACCGTCTGGCCATTGCGTCTGGTGGCCGCCTGTACTACTGGAACGGTGCGCTCACGCAAGTGACCGACCCCGACCTTGGCGTGGTTCTCGATGTGGTCTGGGTTGACGGCTACTTCATGACCACAGACGGAACTAGTTTGATCATCACAGAGCTGACCGATCCAACACAGGTAAACCCACTAAAGTACGGATCGTCTGAAGCAGATCCCGATCCTGTTGTAGCTCTTGTGAAATTGCGCAATGAAGTGTATGCGCTCAACCGAAATACTATCGAGGTCTTTGACAACGTCGGTGGAGACTTCTTTCCATTCCAACGAATCGATGGCGCACAAATCCAAAAAGGCACCATCGGCACATTTGCCTGTTGCGTGTTTGTTGAGACAGTCGCCTTCCTTGGAAGCGGCCGCAACGAAGAACCTGGAATCTATCTTGGCGCCAACGCAACTGCGAACAAGATCAGCACGCAGGAAATTGATCAAGTGCTGCTCCAATACACCGAAACGCAGCTGGCCACAGTGAAACTTGAAGCGCGCAATGACAAGAGCCACCAACACTTGTACGTCCATCTACCTGATCGCACCTTGGTTTATGATGCAGCCGCTTCTGGCGTCCTTGAGGAGCACGTTTGGTTCACGTTGACCACAACCACGGTAGGTTTTAGCCAATACAGAGCCAAAAACTTTGTCTGGGCCCATGGCAAGTGGTTGGTTGGCGATCCGCAATCTTCGGTGGTTGGCAGTATGTCTCAGGATGTCAGCAGTCACTGGGGTCAAATTGTTCGTTGGGAGTTTGGCACTCTGGTTGTTTACAATGAAGGGCGCGGGGCAATTTTCAATGAACTTGAATTGGTAGCCTTGACTGGTCGTGTTGCCATTGGAACAGACCCTACCATCACCACTAGCTACTCCGTCGATGGTCAGTCTTGGAGTCAAGATAGGCCGATCCGCGTTGGCACAACTGGCAACACCAAGAAGCGCTTGGCCTGGTTTCAACAGGGCCACATGCGCAATTGGCGTGTTCAAAGGTTCCAAGGTGACAGCCAGGCTCATCTATCATTTGTGAGACTTGAAGCTCAACTTGAAGCATTGGCGTACTAACATGGCCCCGCAAAAACTTAATTTAACGCGCGACCAACTTGCTACGTTTCTCAAGAACCACGAGTTGATCAAGCAGTTTGAACGCCTCATTCAGGTTGTAGATGAGGTGGCGCCAAGTTCTGACACAACAGGCATCAGCATCCAAGCTGGTAATGCTGATGCTGTGGCCAATGAGGCAATGGCATTAGCGTTGCGTATCACTAGTGCACTGGCGCTAGTAGCCACAACCCCTTCACCATCACAACCAGAATTTCATGAGGTACTAGTATGGCTTTCACCAGAATAACCCCGACACGGTTTGGCGCATCAGAGTTGGGTGTGTCACCAACACTGACAACTATCAGGATTACGCCATTGTTTGCACGCGACCTACTTAAATCGATGGACATTGCCAACGACGCCGCTGTTGCGGCCAGTGTCTCGGTTCACTTAGTTCCAAGTGGTGACACAGCCAGTGCCGACAATCTGCTGGTTCCCACTGTGTCTATACCGGCTCACGGCATCTTTCAGTGGACCGGAACACAGGTACTCGACGCTGGAACGTCTATTCAGGCATCGGCGTCTATTGCCGGTGTGACATTGACAGCTTCAGGCGGGGAGGCAATATGACAATCAGCGTTTTTCCTGAGCCGAAGCAACTACTCGGCACCGTAGATCTAGTGACGGACGCGTGGGGCGTTCAAAAAATGAGCACGCCATACTCACTATTTCATGGGATGTTCACATTTGACATTCCCCCGACGCAGTTCTTCATGTATGAGAACGGCACTCAGGTCTACACTTCGGCTGACATCGTATCCAGTAACGGAGCAGGAACCCTGCTAACAACTGCCACAAACACCTCGCTCATACTCGAGTCTCGTGTGTGCCCGCGCTACCAACCGAATCGTGGGCACTTGCTTTCGACCGCGTTATGGTGCCCAAATAAGACTAATGACGGTGTGAGGGAATGGGGCGTCGGTACCGACCAGAACAGAGTCTTGTTCCGCCTCAAGGCAGACGGCAAGCTGTATGCCGTGCTGCGGTCTGGCGGTGTTGATACTTACGAGCAGGAGATAGACACCTCTGCCGTGGCTGGTTTTGATGTGGAAAAGGGCAACGTCTACGACATCCAGTATCAGTGGCGCGGCGTCGGTAACTACAAGTGGTTCATCAATCTGCAATTAGTGAACACCGCTAGTTTGCTTGGCACTTTAACAGCTCTATCACTGGAGAACCCGGCACTTCCATGTCGGTTTGCAGCGCAGCGAACTACACAAGACGTCGGCATCGGTATCGGATGCGTTGATATTACGTCCGAGAATGGTTCTGAGGAGCAGCTTCAGTATGGCTCTGCCTACGCGGCGAACGTCTCAGTCACTACTGGCACGCCGGTCATTGTAGTCAGACAGCCTTTATTGATTGGGCCAAGAACCAATACGCGGGATTTAACTTTGGCGCGTATCAGCCTCAGCTGCTCTAAAAAAGCTGTCTTTCGCGTCTGGCTCACGCGCAACCCTGCTGCAATTACAGGAGCCACTTATCAGGTTGTCAACTCTGGGTCGTTTGTCGAGTGTGATTCGCCTGATATGAACCCAGCCGCAGTACGGGCAACTGCGGTCAACACCGCGCTGCTTCGCCTTGTGACTGCCGTGCCTGTAGAGGCGTCTGTCCCACGCGAAGTGACAAACCCCTGGCCCAATGAAATTGTCTTCCCGGTTGTTCGAGGAGACTATATCGTTATCACATGCACTGCCGCAACCGCAACCGCCGACGCTGTAGTCGAGTGGGGCGAACATATCTAACAGGAGAACACGCCATGTCAGTCCTCGTAAAAACTCTCATTCAATCAAAGCAAGCGGAAGCTGTTCAGACCACACAATACACGGCCACCAACTGCAGGACCACAATAGACAAATTCACTGCCACAAACACAAGCGCCGGTAACGTTGCGATTGGTGTGAACCTTGTGGTCTCAGGTGGTGCTGCCGGTGTTGACAATCTTATTGTGGGTTCTCAGGCCATTGCGCCAGGTGAATCCTACACGTTCCCAGAGCTTGTGGGCCAGGTCTTAGAACCTGGTGGCTTTATCTCCACCATTGCCAGTGATGCCGCAACGCTGACAATCAGAGCCAGTGGCCGTGAAATAACCTGATGGTTTACAACGTGGCCAGATGCGTGTTAGTATCTGGCCACCTGTAGTGCTAGACGCTACAGTAGCTGAGCCTAACGAGCAGCCAGCAGCTCATACCGCCCTGAAAAGGAGAGTTTGAATGCTGGCTGAAGCCAAATCCCACGCCATTGTGGACCCTGCTAAAATCGAGCAGGTTGAATCACATCTTCTGGACCTGCCTCAAGTCGAGTGTCCAGTAGTCCATCACTTCGGTCCTGGTATCTACATCCGCGAAGTCACTCTACCTGCAGGCACTCTTGCCATCGGTCACGCGCAGCGGTTTGACCACCTGAATATCATGTTGACTGGCGCAGTTGCCATGGTCGATGACGATGGTCAAACCAAGGTACTGCGTGCACCTATGATCTTTGTGGGCAAACCAGGTCGTAAACTTGGCTACGTCCTTGAAACCTGCATCTGGCAAAATGTCTACGCCACTGACGAGCGCAATATCGATAAACTTGAGGCGACGTTCCTCGATAAGAGCGCCACGTGGCAAGCTCACGCAGAAGCCGCCAAGCAGCTTGAGACGTACCACCGCCGTGAAGACCGAGAGGACTTTGAACTTGTAGTTCGATTGGCTGGTTTCACACCTGCCGCTGTCCGCGCCCAGTCTGAGAATCCCCATGACCAGATCGCTATGCCAAGTGGCTTTGCTACAAAGTTCACTGTGCGCGACTCGACTATTGAGGGCAAGGGCGTCTTTCTGAGCGCCCCAGTTGATGACGGTGAAGTCATTGCACCAGCTCGCATCGACGGCATGCGGACTCCAGCTGGCCGCTACACCAATCACGCCAAAACCCCCAACGCCAAGTTTATCAAGGATGAGAACGGGGACATCTGGCTTGTGGCGACTCGGCGAATTGCTGGTTGCGCAGGTGGCAGCCAAGGCGAGGAGGTCACAGTTGACTACCGCCAAGCTCTCGCCCTCTCAGGCATCAATCTAATCGAAGGAGAATCCCAATGAGTGGAATCGCAACGGCCGTCGTGGCCGGGTCAGTCATCACTGGCGTGATGGCAAGTGATGCGCAGTCAGAAGCCGCATCGACTGCCGCCGGAGCCCAAACAGCTTCAAGCCAAGCATCAATCGAGGAACAGCGCCGCCAATTTGATGCAGTCCAGAAGCTACTGGCACCTTACGTAGGCGCAGGTGAGGGAGCCATCAAAGGTCAGCAAGGTCTGCTTGGGCTTGCCGGTCCTACTGCGCAACGTGAGGCAATTGCTGGCATCGAGTCATCGCCGCAGTTCCAATCCATGATGCAGCAAGGCGAGAATGCCATTTTGCAGAACGCCTCGGCAACGGGCGGCTTGCGTGGTGGCAACGTACAAGCTACGCTTGCCCAGTTTCGTCCACAGCTGCTAAGCCAGTTGATAGAATCTCAATTCAGCAAACTTGGTACCATTTCAGGTTTGGGCCAGGCATCTGCCGCCGGTCAAGCCGCTGCGGCTCAGCAGACTGGCGCCAACATCGGAAATGCACTGACACAACAAGGTCAGGCGGCGGCAGGTGCAGCTCTGGCTCAAGGTCAAGCGCAAGCTCAGATGTGGGGAAATATCGGCGGCACCATCGGCAATGTCGCCACGCTCAAAGCTCTGAAGGTGTTCTAACATGGCACAACCATTCAACTACATGCTCAACGTCCCAGATCCGACTCAGTCAGTCATGGGTGGAGTGCAAAACGCGCTGAACATCTCTAACATGAGACTCAGGTTCAGATGGAAGCCGACCTTGGTACTTTGTCCAAGAACCCAACTCCATCGGCTTTGGCCAGCATGATGGTCAAGTATCCAAGCCTGAGCGAGAACTTCAAGCGCACCTACGACGTACTCAGCACCGAGCAGAAGGACTCACGCTTGGGCCAAGCCACACAGGTCTACGCCGCGCTTCAATCTGGTAAGCCGGAGATCGCCCAGCAACTTCTGACTGAGCAGGCCACAGCCTACCGCAACTCAGGCCAGGAGCGTGAAGCCAAGACGCTTGAGGACCTTGGCGTGCTGATCAAGACCAGTCCCGAGACGGCCAAGACTTCAACAGGTCTCTTCCTTGCTTCAGCCATGGGACCTGACAAGTTCACCGAGACATTCACCAAGCTCCAAGGTGAGCAACGTGAGGCTGAGTTGCAGCCGTCTAAGTTGACCGAGTCTCAGGCCAAAGCCCAGAAAGCCGCGGTTGAGGCCAAATTTGCCGAGTCTGGCGCCGTACTCGACCTGCAGAAGAAAGGTTGGGACATCACCAAGATCCAAGAGGACATCAAGATCGCCAAGCAGAATGCTTCGATTGCCGCCCTCAACGCTCAGATCGCACGCGAGGGCAACCAGATCAAGCGCGAAGAAAACCAACTTAAGCTTCAAGACATGGTTCAGAAGCGCGACGAGGCAGTACGGACCAAAGCAGCCGATCTTGAGTCTGCGCGCACGAACATGGACAACATGCTCAACACGGCCGACCGCATCTTGAAGACTCCAATCGGTGTGATTGGTTCAGCCGCCGGCCCGGTGTCATCACGCATGCCCACACTCAGTCAGGACACGGCCGACTTTGAGGCTCTGGTCGAGACGCTTGGCTCACAGTCGTTCATGGCGCAAATCCCCAATATCAAGGGCATGGGCGCCTTGTCCAATGCCGAGGGTGACAAGCTCCAAGCTGCCTTGCAGAACTTCAGTTTGAAACAATCGCCCGAACGCTTGCTTGAGAACGTCAAGGAAGCCCAGCGTCTGGTCATGAAGGCGCGCAAGAATATGACCGCGCGGGCTGGTCTGCCTGAAACCATTCCCGATACTCCTGCCGTGAGCACATCTGGTGGCGACATTGACGCGCTTGTCAAGAAGTACACGCAAGGAGCCCGCTGATGGCAACACTCCAAGAACTTGAGCTGGCCTTGGTCAATGCCGACAAGGCGGGTGACCTCGATGCTGCTCGGCGCTTGGCTGCCGTGCTTGTCAAGGCCCGTCAAGATGCCACGAACCAGATCCCAGACACGATTGTGCCTGGTACGACGCCTGAGTACGTCGAACCATCTCTTGGTGAGAAGATCGTTGGCGCAGGCGAGGCCGCATTGACCATTGGCACAGGCGCGGTTGGCGGCACGGCTGGTCTGATCGGCGGTACACTGAAAGGTCTGGCCGAGCAGATTCTATCTGGTCAGTTCGGTAGCCAAGAGGCGGCAAACCTGGTCCAGAAGTCAGCCATGCAGGGGGCTCAGGCATTGACCTACGCGCCTCGCACTCAGTCTGGCCAAGAGCAAGTGCAAGCTGTTGGCGAAGTGCTCCAGAATGTCCCTCCTGTCATCCCAGTTGCTGGTCCAATTGGAGCCGTAGCTGCAAGTACCAAGATGGCAGCTCCAGTAGTTGCCGCGACTGCAGGTCGTGTGGCCGCGCCTGTTGTCCAGGCCACCAAACGTGTCGGCCAGGCAGTGGCAAAAGTCGTTGAACCGATCATGCCAGGTGCTGCCAAGAAACCCACTCCAGGCACCCCTGGTTCTGGTGGTGCTGCTGGTGTTGATCTTGCCACCCTGCGTCAAGCTAAGGCGGAAGAACTGCCGGTTCCCATCAAACTGACCGAGGGTCAGAAGACACGCCAGTTCGAGCAGCAGCGGTTCGAGCGCGAGACTGCCAAGTTGCCTGAGGTGGGCGCGCCCATCCGCGAACGCTTTGCCACTCAGAACAAGCAACTCCAGCAGAACCTTGAGACCTTCATCGACATGACTGGCGCCGAAGCGCCTGACTTGCGCTCCATTGGTTTGACCGTGGACAAGGCATTGCGCGACCGTGCAGCCCGTGACAAGACGCGCATTCGCACCTTGTACAAGGAGGCTGAGAAGGCCGGTGAGATGGAGGCGCCTGTCAAGCTCGACACGGTGGTCCAGCACTTGGTTGACAACGCCCCAGAGGCTGAGGTAGCCAATGTGCTCAAGGCAACACGCGCTAAAGCGCTGCAGCTTGGCGTGGCCACTGAAGCGCCTGATGGCACCTTGATTGCCCAACCCGTCACACTGAAGACTGCCGAATTGTTCCGCCGCTCGATCGGTGGAGCCACCAATGCTGAACCGACCAACATAATGCAGGCTTCTCAGATGCGTAGTCTCATTGATGCTTCGACTGAAGGTCTTGGTGGCAACATGTACAAGCAGGCTCGCTCGGCACGCGCTCGATTTGCCAATGATTACGAAAACATCGGTCTGGTAAAGAATTTGCTTGGCCAAAAGCGCGGTTCAAATGACCGCGCCATCGCCATGGAGGACGTCTTGCGCCGCTCAGTCATTGACCCATCAACGTCACTTGACACAGTCCGCCAAGTCCGTCGCCTGCTTCAGACTGAAGGTCCAAATGGCCAACAAGCTTGGAAGGAACTCCAAGGCGGCACACTCAAATTCTTGCGTGACGAGGCTACCAAGGGCGTTGGTCGCGATGAGCTTGGAAATCCCATACTATCGCCTGGTCAACTGGATCGCGTTATCACACAACTTGACAAGTCTGGCAAGCTTGACTTTGTCTTTGGCAAGAAGGGCGCTGAACAGCTCCGTATCATCAATGACGTGGCCAAGGACGTACTGGTCGCGCCTCCAGGCAGTGTCAACACAAGCAACACAGCCAGCGTGCTTGCCGGCATGATGGACATTGCCATCAGCGGCACTGCAGGTGTTCCAGCACCAATCATGACCAGCTTTAGATTATTGACGAAAGGAATTAAAGATGCGAAAACTCGTACCAAAGTGCGTCAAGCCCTTGGTGAATAATTTTGGACTTAAAGGAGAACCATTAAATGTCCGCACTTAGCATTCAACCCACCTACCCGATCTTTACGGACATTGATGGCCAGCCTCTTGAGGATGGTTATGTCTGGATCGGCCAGGCAAATCTTGACCCACAGGTCAACCCCATCGCGGTCTTCTGGGATGCGGCCCTTACCGTCCCGGCCACACAGCCCATTCGCACACTCGGTGGCTATCCGTCCAACAGCGGAACACCTGCACGGCTGTATGTCAACAGTGACTACAGCATCCGAGTGATGAACAAGAACGGAAGCGTGGTGTACAGCGCACCGGCTGCGACTGAGCGTTATGGCAATGTCATTACGCTTGCCGACCTTAATTTCACTCAATCTGGTATTGGTGCTGTTACAAGAACTGCGCTCTCAAAAATGCGAGATTTTGTGAGCGCCAAAGATTTTGGTGTCGTAGGTGATGGGGTGGCTGATGACACGGTCGCTGTTCAAAACGCCATAAATACTGGCAGATCAGTAGACTTCAATGGGCTGGTGTGCGGCATTACGGCTGAACTTGCCGCGTCATTTACGAACGTCACACTGACAAACGGAACGATCAAATTCCTGTCCACTTACGACAAAAGTGGCGGCACCCTGTCTGCT
>JFJP01002250.1_pt1 | contig 12297 bp, 9 predicted proteins | sample 431651 | NCBI WGS metagenome assembly JFJP01 (sample SAMN02602958, study PRJNA72255) | Microbial mat metagenome, whole genome shotgun sequencing project. | biome: fresh water; feature: sink hole; material: water; isolation source: purple microbial (photo- and chemosynthetic) mats found in... | reverse complement strand
TTGAGCAGGGCGAGCGCGAGATTGTTATGGGATTGGGCGGTGTCCGGGTGCTCTTCGCCGAGGATGCTGCGGCGGGTTTCCAGCGCGATCATGTGCATCTCGCGGGATTGCTCGTAGTAACCGGCTGCTTGGTAAAGCGCGCCGAGGTTGCTGGAGACGGTCGCGGTTTGCTCGTGTTCCTGGCCGAGTTGGGAGTGGACGATTTCGAGGGCGCGGAGGAAATGGGATTCGGCGGAGTCGAGGTCGCCGTTGGCCTTGGCGATGAAACCGAGGTTGTTCGCCATGGCGGCGATGTCGAGCAGGAGCGGTGGCTCGTTTTGCTCGAAAAACTCAATGGCTTTCTGCCAGTGGCTGATCGCACGTTCCTCGAGGCCGAGTCCATCGTAGGCCGCCCCGAGCCCGGCGTGAATCCGGCCGACCTGGCCGTAGCGGTCGGGGCGATTCTGCAACTGGTCGATGGCCTGGCGGTAGTCGTCACGGGCGAGTTCCCACATCCCGAGCTCGCGGTAAACGTCGCCGCGGATCTCAAGGGTGGTGGCAAAAGCGTCGATGCTATCCAAATTCGGACCGAGCGATTGTTGGGCCTTTTCCACCGCTGCGGTGGCGGCGTGCAGGGCTTCGTTGAGATTGCCGGAAGCCCGCAGGGATTCCACGCGGTCTTGGAGAATGCCGATGAGGGTAGCGGTGGGAGAGTCCATGAGGCTTTGAGTTTTCTTGAGAGTGGAATCATTATTCGTGGATTTTCGGCTCTGACGAGCGGAAATCACCGGCGGAGGAAAGTCTTCCAAGGAGTGCGCCCCGTGAAGGCGGCAACAAGCCGAGGGCGTCGCGCAGGGAAATTTCCGCTTGGTATTGATGATGAAAGACTCCGAGAAGCCGGGCGAGCTCGGTTTCGAAGTGTCGGAGTGCCCTCAGGCTGGGCGGTGCCGAGCTGAAGTGGTCGAGAGCGCGCTTCAACAGGTCGTAAAATCCAGGCTCGGAATGCTCGGGCTCGACGGCGGATTCCATCAACTGGCAGCAGTAGGCTGCGAGCAGGGTGGAATCGTAGTGGAGCCTGAGTCCCTCACGCCAATCGCGGATGGCGACCTCGCGCAGCGTGTGCAAATCGCCCCGCCGTGCCTGGCTGAAGGTGATTTCGCCGCCGAAAAAAAGGTCGAGTTGGCCGGCGAACGGGCTTTTCGGCCGCCGGGCACCCTTGGCCACGGTTTTGACCAAACCGTGCGTTTCGGTGAACCAGTGGACGATGAGGCTGGTGTCGGTGAGGCGGGTCAGGCGGATCACGATGGCTTCCGTGGGATGCACGGCGGGAGTTTCGGCGAGAATTTCCGCCATGGCGATGCTGATTTATCCGGCGGGTTCGCTAAACAAGCGCGTATTGACGGCCCGCCGCGAGTCCGCCACGCTGCGAGCATGAACGCAGCGCCAGTCGTCGGAATCATCATGGGTAGCACGTCGGATTGGCCGACGATGGAGCACGCGGCCCGCACTTTGCGCGACTTCGGTGTGGCGTGGGAGGCGGAGGTCGTGAGCGCCCACCGGACGCCGGACAAGCTGGTTTCCTATGCGACCGAGGCCCGGGGCAGGGGATTGAAATGCATCATCGCCGGAGCCGGTGGTGCGGCGCATTTGCCCGGAATGACCGCTGCCATCACCGACATCCCGGTGCTCGGCGTGCCAGTGGAATCCAAGGCGCTGCAAGGCGTGGACTCGCTTCTTTCCATCGTGCAAATGCCTGCCGGCATTCCGACCGCCACGTTCGCCATCGGCAAGGCGGGGGCGACGAACGCCGCGCTTTTTGCCGTGGCCATGCTCGCGAATTACGACGCCGGGCTCGCCGAGAAACTCGCCGATTTCCGCAAAAACCAGACCGCCGCCGTGAAGTCGGCCGCGCTGCCTCCTCTCGATCCCATTGACTGATTTCATGCCTTCTTCTCTTCCTATTCACGCGCCGCATTGTGTCGTCGGCGTCATCGGTGGTGGCCAGCTTGGCCGGATGATTGCCCTCGCGGCCCGCCGGATGGGCGTGCGCACGGTGATCTGGACCGGTGGTCTCGAAGCGCCCGCCGTCGAGTGCGCCGACGAGGTCATCGACAAGCCGTTCGACGACGCACTGGCGCTCAAGGACTTCTGCAGCCGCGTGACCGTGGCGACCGTGGAATTTGAAAATATCCCCTGCGAGACGCTGGAGACGGTCGCCAAATCCACGGGGCTGTATCCCTCGCCATACGCCATCTGCATCTGTCAGAACCGCGAGCGGGAGAAAAATTTCCTGCGCGAGAACCACATCCCGCACACCTGGTTCGCCGTCATTTCCAGCGCCGCGGATCTGGCCGCCGCGATGAAGGAACTCAATGGCCCGGGCGTCCTGAAAACCGCGGATTTCGGCTACGACGGCAAGGGCCAGGTCAAACTGGAGGGCAACGAGGATCCGGAAAAGATCTGGGCTGCCTTCGAAGCGCCGCGCGCCGTTTTGGAAGCGTGGGTGCCTTTTGAAAAAGAGCTTTCCGTGATGGCCGCGCGCGGTGCGGATGGCGTTACTGTCACTTACGATCCGGCGGAAAACCGCCATCGCCACCACATCCTGGACGTCTCCATCATCCCGGCCCGCGTCTCGCCGGCGGTGGCCTTGGAGGCGGCGGCGATTGCCCGCCGGGTGGCGGAAGCGCTGGATTATCGCGGGATTCTCGGCGTCGAGTTTTTCCTGAAAACCGACGGCTCGCTGCTCGTCAACGAGATCGCGCCGCGTCCGCACAATTCCGGCCACCACACGCTCGACGCCTGTGTCACCTCGCAGTTCGCGCAACAACTCCGCGCCGTCATCGGCTTGCCGTTAGGCTCCACCCGCCTGCTCACGCCGGTGGTGATGCTCAATCTGCTAGGCGACATGTGGCAGGACGAAACCACCCCGCCGGACTGGCTTCCGCTGTTCGAGGACGGTGAGGCGCACCTCCACCTTTACGGCAAACGCCACGCCCGTGGTCGCCGGAAAATGGGACACGCCAATTTCATCGGCACGACGACCGAGTCCAACCTCGCCCGTGCCGAAGCGCTGAAGAAGGTCTGGCTGGGCTGAACCTCTTCACGGACCGCGGACCTTCAGTTGGCACGCCAATGAGGTGGGACAGAGGTGCCAGGTAGCGCGCTTTTGACAAAAGCGCATGCCCATGAGGTGGGAAAGAGGTGTCCAAGTGAATGCCGTTCCGCTCCACTTGGGCTTCACTTTCACCTCGCATTGGCTGCTGCCTTATCAAGGCAGCGCTACCTTTTGGCTTCACTTTCTCCTTCCATGGTCTCGCCCGCCTTCCGGGGGAAATCATTCTTGGCAAAGCAGTCGCGGAATCTACGCTATCCGAAATTCGTCCTCTCCACGAAGAACGAGTCATCCAACTCCACGCCACCATGAATCAATTCATCTGCATCCTCATCCTCGCCTTCTGGTCCGTCGCGGCCGGCACCACGGAAGCTGCCCCGCCAGCCGTGACCGCCCAGAAAGTCGCCAAAATGGCGGATGATCACCTGAAAGAGCGCGGTCTGGTGAATTCCACCTACATCGTCAGCATCACCATGGAGCAATCCGTGCTCTTTGGTGCGGCGCACTATTGGTTCGTAAAATGGGACAAGCCGATTCCCGTGGAAGGCACCAAGAAGAAGGAGATCGGCCTGAAGGTGACATTCGACGGGAAACTCGTCCGGCTCGTGGATTGATCCTGCCCGGTTTTCGCGCCGGGCTTGACGCCGCGCGGGCATGCTTGAATCTGCACGCCTTGCCGCCTTCAACTGACATTTCATCGTTTCTCGGGGATTCCCGCTGGAAGGACCGCTTCGACGACGAGATTCTCGCCGCGGCGAATTCGCTTGCCAGCAAGGTGAAGGATCTGCGGATCGAGGAAACCGCGCCGGGTTCGGTGAGTTTGCTCGGAATGGTCGGCAAGGATGAGACGGAGGTGAATCTCTGGCAGGCCGGTGGCGGATGGGAGTTCGAGACGTTTTGCTCGTGCGACATTGGAAATTTCTGCCATCACGCGGCGGCGCTTCTAACCAAGGCGGCGAAGGAGCGGGATCCGTCGAGATTTCAGGGCAGGGGAGTCGCCGGAGCGGTCGCAGCGGCGCTGCCGAGCGCGCGCGAGCTGATGAAGGATCCGCCGCCGGACATGCCGCGGCTGCGGATGGACCCGCGTTTCGAGCTGCGGGTGAACCGCGAGCCGGTGGACAAGGTGACGCGGCTGTTATTGCAATCGCTGGGTCAGCCTAACGTGGAGTTCTGGATTTCCGCCGAGGCGTCGGTGGTTTACGGGCCGCACCGGAGTTCGCTGCGGTCCAGCTCGCCGGAGTGGGTGAGTTCGATCACGCACGAAGGCCAGGCGGCGATTCTCCAGCACGATGCGGCGGCGGAAAACGCGGCCACCCAGCAACTCCGCGACACCGGGCTTTCCTCGCTGCAATCAAACTCGGCATGGCGGTTTCTCCTCAATCTGAAATCCCGCGAGACGGATAGAAACAAGGGGCCGGACCGCTGGTTCCCCGATCCGGGGCGGGTGCCGACGGACGCGTTCTGGCACCAGTTCCGCGGAGAGATGGTCAGTAAGTTAGAATCACTTGGCTGGCTCGTCGCGGTGTCGGACAATGTCGGTCACCGCGTCCACGAGGCGGATCCGGCGAAGTGGGAGAGCTCGCTGGATGCGGGCGACGGCGGCTGGTTCAGTCTATCCGTCGGCTTCGATGTCGGCGGGCAGCGTTATGATTTGCTGCCGATTCTGGCCGGGCTGTTGGAGAATGATTTTCTGGAGGAAACGCTCGACCGCCCGGATAACGGCCACATTTACGCGCCGCTGCCGGACGGGGATGCGTTGAAGCTGCCGATCGGCCGGGTGCGGAAAATCCTCAATCATCTTTCCGCGTTGATCGACCCGAAATTCCCCGACAAGGCGCGGTTGCACGCGCTGGATGCCGCGTCGCTGGCCGGACTGGACGGCTTGGGGATCGACACGCCGCCGCATCTCGCGGAGCTGGCGTCGAAGCTGAAGGATTTTTCCGGCATCGATCCGGTGCCGACTGCGACGGGCTTGCAGGCGACCTTGCGCGACTATCAGCTCGCGGGATTCCACTGGATGCAGTTCCTCGCGCGGCATGGTTTGCACGGGATTCTGGCGGATGACATGGGATTGGGAAAAACCCTGCAAACGCTGGCCCATATTCTCACCGAGAAACAATCCGGTCATTCCCGGGGCTTGCCGACGCTGGTCGTCGCGCCGACATCGGTGGTTCCGAACTGGCGGGCGGAAGCTCTCAAGTTCACGCCGGACCTCCGCGTGCTCGTGCTCAACGGGCCGGACCGGAAGAAGTATTTCCGCTCGATTCCCCATGCGGACATTGTTCTAACTTCCTTCGCGTTGCTCCAGCGCGACATCGACAAACTCGCGACGGTGCCGTTCCACATGGTCGTGCTCGACGAGGCGCAGTACATCAAGAACCCGCGGTCGAAGATGGCGCAGGCGGCTTGCAAGCTGGATGCAAGGAACCGGCTTTGTCTATCAGGCACGCCGATCGAGAACCATCTCGGCGAGTTGTGGAGTCTGATGAATTTCCTCGTCCCCGGTTTTCTCGGGACTGAGGACGCGTTCAACAAACGTTTCCGCACGCCCATCGAAAAGGACGGCGACATGGAACGAAACGCCGTTTTGAAAGCTCGCGTCGCCCCGTTGATCCTGCGCCGGACCAAGGACCAGGTCGCCAAGGAACTCCCGCCGAAAACCGAACTGGTTCATCTCATCGAGCTGAACACCGGGCAGAAGGATCTCTACGAAACCGTGCGCGCCACGATGAACAAACGCGTCCGCGAAGCCATCGCCGCGCGGGGCATCGAACAGTCGCAGATCGTGTTTCTCGACGCGCTGCTCAAGCTCCGCCAGATTTGCTGCCACCCGAAGCTGCTGCCGGAAGATTATTCGAATGACGTGGTGGAATCCGCGAAACTCGATTTTCTCACGGAGTTGCTCGCCGTGCTCATCGAGGAAGGCCGGCGGATTCTGTTGTTCTCGCAGTTCACCTCCATGCTCGCGCTGATCGAGGCGCATCTGGTGAAGGAAAAAATCCCGTATCTGATCCTCACCGGGGCTTCGAAAGACCGTGGCAAGCTGGTGGAGGATTTCCAGAACGGCAAAGCCCCCGTCTTCCTCATCTCACTCAAGGCCGGCGGCACAGGGCTCAATCTAACCGCCGCCGACACGGTGATCCACTACGACCCGTGGTGGAACCCCGCCGCCGAGGCGCAGGCGACGGACCGCGCCTATCGGATCGGCCAGAACAACCCGGTCTTCGTCCACAAGCTGCTCTGCCAGGACACCGTCGAGGAGCGCATCCACAAGCTGCAACAGGAAAAAGGCAAACTCGCCGCCGGCATCCTCGCCGATGCGGACATCTCGAACAGGCTCAACCCCGCCATGGTGAGGGCGTTGTTGGATTGAGGTCGCTGAGGTTGTTAGTGACTTCAGCCGACCCACAGCAATCCGGGAAACCAATTCGTGGCCATTTCCTTGCTCAGGCATTCGGGCGCGGTCAGCAGGTAGCGGGTGTCGGGCAGGTCTTGCATGCCCCAGGAGCGGAAGTGGCTCATCAGCCGGGCGAGGTCCTCTTCCGGTGAGTTCCATGGCAGGTCGTGGACTTCCTCGCCGAAGTCATCGTAGCCGTGCGGCAGGTGTTGGAGCGGTTGGGCATTGAGCAGCACCATGCCGATCCGGTCATCGGCGAAATTCCTTACTATTTCGGTCATCACCTCACGGGCCAGTCCGCGGCGGCGGAATGGCGGGCGCAGTGCGATGAAGTTGACGCAGATTATGCCCCAGTAGGCTCCCAGGAAATCCGGGATCGGCTCGCGGAAATTCAGGCGTTCCGAATCGAAGATTTCCTCGAACACCCCGCTAGTCGTGGCGTCGAGGTCCCACAATTCAACGAATGCGGACGATGATTCCGGATCGTCGGCGTAGAGGTAAAACGCATCCACCAAACCGGCGGGTTGCCCGTCGTGTTCGATGGTTCCTTCGATTTGGATCAGGCATTCACACTCTGCCGGATTCTGGTCGAGATTTTCATCGAGGCGCTCGATTTTCCAATGGATGTGCATCGCTGGCGGCGAGTCTAGGGTAAGTTGCCCCGGGTGCAACCCGTGAACCGACGTTGACGGACTCCGCCCGCGCCGTGAAACTCGCGGCGATGAGCGAAATGATTCTGGGAATTGATTTGGGCACGACGAACTCCGCGGTGGGTGTGGTGGATTCGGGGTTTCCCATCCTACTGGCCAACGAAGAGGGCCGCCGGATCACGCCCAGCGCAGTGTGGATCGGCAAGGACGGCTCGGTGGAAGTCGGCGCGAAAGCCCTGCGCCGCCGGGCGCTCGAACCGGAGCGGGTAGTCACCAGCATCAAGCGCCTGATGGGCCGCCGGACGAGCGAGGTGGAGGAGAATTTCCCCGTGCAAGTGACAGCCGGAGCGGATGGATCGCCACGGGTGCTCGGGAAATCGCCGGAAGAAATCAGCGCGGAAATCCTGCTGGAAATGAAGCGCATCGCCGAGTGGCGGATGGGTGCGGAAATCACCAAGGCGGTCATCACCGTGCCCGCGTATTTCCACGACGCCCAACGCGCGGCCACCAAGCGTGCGGGCGAACTTGCCGGACTCGAAGTGGTCCGCATCCTCAACGAGCCGACCGCCGCGGCGCTGGCTTATGGCTTGGACAAGCTCGGCGAGAAGGCCCGCGTGGCGGTTTACGACCTGGGCGGCGGCACCTTCGATCTATCGATTCTGGAAATGCAGGACGGCGTGTTCCAAGTGCTTGCGACCCATGGCGACACCCGTCTCGGCGGCGACGATTTGGACGCGCTGATCCTCGACTGCGTTTTGGAAAGGGCGGCCATCGGCGAAATCGACCTTGCCGCCCGCGTCCGGCTGATGGCCGAGGCGGAGCGGGTGAAGCTGGCTCTATCCGATGAAGAGGTGGCGGTGTTCCGGGTGCCGTTTTACGATGGCAGCCGTAGCCTGGAGGAGCCGGTCACGCGGGCGGATTTGGAAAAACTCGCCTCGCCATGGATCGCCCGGACGCTGCGTCTTTGCCGCCAGGCGCTCGCGGACGCCGCGCTCCAGCCGGAGGATCTCAGCGCGGTGGTGGTCGTCGGCGGCAGCACCCGGATGCCCGCCGTGCGCCGGGCGGTGGGGGAGCTTTTCGGCCGCGAGCCGGACATTTCGCAGCACCCGGACGAGGCGATCGCCCTGGGCGCGACGATCCAGGGCGGCGTGCTGAGCGGAGCCTTGCGGCAAATGATTTTGTTGGACGTGACGCCGCTGAGTCTGGGCATCGAGACTTTCGGCGGGCTGATGAACGTGCTGATCCCCCGCAACACGACCATCCCGTGCAAGGCGGGCGAGATGTTCACCAATGCTGCCGACGGCCAGGCCGCGATGCGCGTGCGTGTGCTCCAAGGCGAGCGGGAAATGGCCAAGGACAACTGGGAGCTCGGCAGCTTCGACGTGCGGTTTTCCCCGTCACCAAAAGGCCAGGCGCGGGTCGGCGTGCAGTTCAAGATCGACGAGAACGGCATCTTGGAAGCGCTCGCCCGTGACGTTTCCACGGGCGTTGACACGGTGATCCGGATCGAGAGCGCGGCGGTCGATGTCGATGACGCAGCGGTCGAGGCGATGGTCAGCGAGTCGGTGGAGCACGCCTTCACCGACATGGCGGAGCGGGTGTTCACGGAAGCGAAAATGAAAGCAGAGGAACTTTTGCCCGCGGTGGAGGCCGTTCTCGCTCAAGGGCTTGCCTTGGACGACGAGCGCGGGGATATCGAGTCCGCTGCCGCAGCGGTGCGGGTGGCGCTGGCGGGTGGTGCGGCCAATCCCCTGAAATCCGCGGTGCAGCGGTTGGACTCCGCCACCGAGGCACTCGCCGCCCGCCTCGTCGAGCAGGCGCTGGACGCCGCGTTGGATCGCAAACTTTCTGGAGAATAAGCATTTCAAGCCGCTTGCCTGAAACGGATATCTCTTCCATCTTGATTCGCCCCTTGCGCGCCAATTGACGATGAACAGCCGCTTGCCCAATCCTAACAACCACGTCCCGGAGACTTCTCCGGATGACGGATGGGTTGATCCGGGAGAGGCGCGGCCAGAATCCGTTCCGAAGCGCTTTGTCCTGCCGATTCGACGGACGGCGGCTGACCCATCGCCTCGCAGGGTATCCCAATCGGTGGGCCTGCGAATCGAGTCCAAGTCCGCACGCCGCGAGTCGTCGGACATCGCTGGTCGGATTGAAGTTAATGAGATTGGCCGTTCCGTCGTCCGGTTGGGGGAGGGTGTCCCGCCACCACCCAAGGTCGAGCGGCATTATACCTTTCATGAGAAGGCTGCCCCGGGGGAATCCGGGAAAAACCAAAATGGCGAGAGTCGGGAATGGGGAATGGTCCGCCGTCACCCGATGCTCTGGATCGTCGGAATGGGGGTGGCGATGGGTTTGCTGGTCACTTTCTCATTGATGGTGCTTCCGGCGATCAATGCGCCTAATGTTCCCGGGAAAAATCCGGTTGAGTGGGCGCTCAGGGCGGAGGAGGGCGAAAAGATCGAGGGAATGGAGGCCCTGAACCTCCTGCTGACCCAGCAACCTGAAGCGAGGCAGATTTTCCGCGCGTATGCACAAGCGTCCGTTGTCGAGGAAATCGTTCCGCTGATCAAGGATGGCAAGGCGCTCGAGGAGACGCTCCGCAGCCTTTGGGATCCCCTCAAGCTGCCCTCTTCCTGGGATCTTGATGAGGATTCTTCCTGGGATATCCAGGAGTTTTCCGGGCAGGCTTACGCGGTGATGGAAGGTTATTTACCGGACAAGACGAAATTTTCAGCTTATTTCACCCGGCAGTCAAACCGGTTGGTGCTTGATTGGAAGGCTTCAGTCGCCTTCGGAACGGCGACCTTTGAGAATCTCGTCGAGGGAAAAGGCGACACCGCCGAAATCCGTGGCGAAATCTCCCCCGCCGATTATTACAGCTCGATCTGGCCGGAAGCCGAGTATCGAAACTACCGACTGACTTCCCCCGACCGGAAAACCTCCATTTGGTGCTATGTTCGCCGCGGCGAGGCCACCGAGGCGGCGATCGCCCCGCTTTTCAATCAAGGGGTGATTCTCGGTGAAACCCAAGCGACTTGGAAAATCACTCTCCGACTTGCTCCCGGCCCTGCGGAATCCCTGCCCAATCAATGGTTGATTGGAGAGATGCTTCACATCGACTGGGCAACTCCCTAAACTTTCAAACGTGAGCGACAAATCCACCTCATGGTTCCATTGCGGCCGCTGCGGGTCACTTTTCCGGTCTCCGGTCGGTGACTTGGACGGCCGTGAATGTTCTGAATGCGGCCTCGACCCGTCGTACGGTGTCAGGTCGGTCCGGGCGGAGCCAGCCACCTCGCCCGCTCCAGTGAGAGACCCGGAACGCCGGATGGAGTCCGAGAAGGGTTCCCGGAAAAAGCGGAAATCCCATTACTTTTTTATCAAGCTGATCTCCGCCTGCGTGATCCTGGTCTTGGGCATCGTTCTGGGAGCGGATTTTCTGTTGAAGCTTCAGGCTGTCGAAAACACCCCCGACAGCAAAGAATCCGCCAACCCGGGACTTGGTCAGGAGGAGGTCGCGTTCCTGAACCGGGTGAGTCCGCCTGCTCACCAGGGATTTGCCGGATTTCTCTCTGCGGGAACGCCCGAACAGCGGAACCAATTTGTCCTCAATCCCATCACCACCGCATCCCGGATGGCCAGGTTCTACGGCTTCAATCCCAGCGAAAACCTTGCGCTCGAATCGTTAACCCACCTCAAGAGCGTGGTCCTCGATCTTCCCTCCGGTCGCGCCGTCGAGACGCTGTGGAGCACCGCCGAAGGGCGTCAGGTCGATGCGGTTTTCGTCCAGCAGGACGATGAATGGCGTCTCGACTGGGACCATTTCGTTCGTTTCAGCACTTACCCATGGCCACTGTTCCTCGCCGGCAGCGGCGAGGAGGAAGAGGAATTCCGCCTGCTTGCCCGCCAGCGCCTCGCCGAGCAACGGAAAGATGCGGATACCCTCAGCATCGTGTTTTATGCTCCGCGATTCGGGTTCGCCAGCGAGACCGGGTTCCAGTCCCCCGAGTTTCTCGTCAAGCGGGACACGCGGAACGGTCGTTTGCTAGAGGCTGCCTTCAAACTCGAAAAAACCGGCAAGCGCGCCTACAACCTCGACGTGCCGATCGGCGCTCCCGAGGGAATTATCCAGGTTCGCGTGAAGGTCCGACGCATCGTGGACGATGCGGATAGCCGTTTTGAGCTGACCGATGTCATCGCCTGCCACTGGTATTTCAACGACGACCCCGGGGTGGAAATTCCCGCCTCGGAGCCAGCGAAGTAATTCGGGGTTTCGCGAGGCGTGGGGGAATTCGCCTTGTTTTCGGTTCAAAACCAACTCTTCCCCCCGGAAGAAAATACCAAGAGGACGAGCAGGAGAGTTTTGAGTGAAGTTCTTGAAAAAACCTTATGGCACTACGTGCGTTTCGATCAAGATGGGTCAGGCAGCCGGTGGGGATGGGTCACCTGACTTTGGTGCCGCCAGCAGCGAGGTAATCACTCCGGTGGCCAGAACCGCAAGGATGACGGCGAGCACGGTGAGATTAAATGAGTCTCCCAGCCATTCCTTCAGCCACTTGGCAGCGAGCATTTTGACGCCGACGAGGATCAGCACCATCGAGAGTGCGGGCTTGAGGTAGCGGAACTTGGTGATCAGTCCGGCCAGCGCGAAATACAGGGAACGCAGTCCGAGGATGGCGAACACGTTGCTCGTGAAAACCAGGAACGGGTCCGAGGTGATCGCAAAGACTGCGGGAATGGAATCCACGGCGAAAATCAGGTCGGTTACCTCTACCAGAATCAAGGCGACGGCGAGCGGGGTGATCAGCAGCTTGCCGGGAATGGCTGAGTCCACCACCGGGTCCGGCTTCGACTCCATGCCCGGTTCCGCTGCTTCGTGCGACCATTCGCTGCCAGCCCGGACCATGAAGTGCTGGCCGTGATACTCGCGGGTGACGGGGAAGAATTTCCGGATCCAGCGCACGACGATGCTGTTTTCGGGGTGCTCCTCCTTCTCTTCGATGACCAGCATCTTGACTCCCGTGAGCATCAGGAACACGCCGAAGACGTAGAGCAGCCAATGGAAATTCTGCACCAGGATCGATCCCATTCCGATCATGGCACCGCGCATGACGAGCGCGCCGAGGATTCCCCAGAACAATACCCGGTGCTGG
>JFJP01002249.1_pt1 | contig 12298 bp, 7 predicted proteins | sample 431651 | NCBI WGS metagenome assembly JFJP01 (sample SAMN02602958, study PRJNA72255) | Microbial mat metagenome, whole genome shotgun sequencing project. | biome: fresh water; feature: sink hole; material: water; isolation source: purple microbial (photo- and chemosynthetic) mats found in... | reverse complement strand
ACGTAGCTGCCGTCCTGCTTGATTTCCAGAATGCGGGTGGCCAGCGTCGACACAAACTCGCGGTCGTGCGAGACGAACACCAGCGTGCCTTCGAATTTCTCCAGCGCGGTGTTGAGAGACTCGATCGATTCCATGTCGAGGTGGTTGGTCGGTTCGTCGAGCACCAGCACGTTGGAGTTGAGCAGCATCAGCTTGCCGAAGATCATGCGCCCCTGCTCGCCGCCGGAGATGACCCGCACCGGCTTCTTGACGTCGTCGCCGCCGAACAGCAGGCGACCGAGCGTCTGCCGCATCAGCGTTTCGACATCGCCGCCATCGTAGCCCCCGGCGCGGACATAGCCGGTGATCCACTCGGTCAGCGTCAGGTCCGAGGCGAAGTCGGCGGCGTGATCCTGGGCGTAATAGCCGGTGCGCGCTTTCTCCGCCCACTTGAGGCTGCCGTGCTGCGCGCTCAGTTCGCCCATCAGCAGGCGCATCAGGGTGGTCTTGCCGACCCCGTTCTCGCCCAGCACGGCCAGGCGGTCGCCGGCGTCCAGCGTCAGGGTGAGGTTACGGATCACGGGCTGCTTGGGGTCGTAGCCGAATTGCAGTTTCTCGATTTCCAGCGCCTGGCGGTGCAGTTTTTCCTTGTCGTCGACGTCGAAGCGTATCCATGGATATTGGCGCGAGGAAGGCTTCACATCTTCCACCTTCAGCTTGTCGATCTGCTTCATGCGACTGGTGGCCTGGCGCGCCTTGGCCTTGTGGGCGCGGAAGCGGCGCACGAATTCTTCCAGATCGGCAATGCGGTCCTTCGACTTGGCGTTCTGCGCCGCGACCCGCGCGCGCGCCGCCGTCGATGCTTCCATATAGTCGTCGTAGCTGCCGGGATAGACGCTGATGGTGCGGTAATCGAGGTCCGCCATGTGAGTGCAGACCTGGTTCAGGAAATGGCGGTCGTGGGAGATGATCACCATGGTCGAGTTGCGATTGTTCAGCACGCTTTCGAGCCAGCGGATGGTGTTGATGTCGAGGTTGTTGGTCGGCTCGTCGAGCAGCAGGATGTCGGGGTTGGCGAACAGCGCCTGCGCCAGCAGCACGCGCAGCTTCCAGCCCGGCGCCACCTCGCGCATGGGGCCGTTGTGCTTGTCGATGGGGATGTCCACGCCCAACAGCAGTTCGCCGGCGCGGGCCTCGGCGTCGTAGCCGCCCATTTCGCCGAATTTGGTTTCCAGCTCGGCGGCGTGCATGTAGTCTTCTTCGCTCGCCTCCGGATTGGCGTAGATCGCGTCTTTCTCCTGCTGGCACTGCCACATGTCCTCGTGGCCCATCAGCACCACGTCGAGTACGCGAACGTCCTCGAAACCGAACTGGTCCTGGCGCAGATAGGCCATGCGCTCGTGGGTGTCCTTGGTGACGTTGCCGGCGGAGGGTTCGAGCTGGCCGCAGAGAATCTTCATGAAGGTCGACTTGCCGGCGCCGTTGGCCCCGATCAGGCCGTAACGGTTGCCATCGCCGAACTTGACGGAGACGTTCTCGAACAGGGGCTTGGCCCCGAACTGCATGGTGATGTTGGATGCGACGAGCATGGCGGAGAGCCGGTAAACGGCAAGACTGGGCAAGCGCGGCATTTTAGCCGTGCCGTACCGCTAGCGCCGACTTTTTGGGGCATGCGCCCCCGCCGTTGACCTATGCCTTGAATGCCGCCTCGGCGGCCGCGATGGTCGCGGCAATGTCGACATCGGCATGGGCGCTCGACACAAAGCCCGCTTCGAAGGCCGAAGGCGCCAGATAGATGCCTTTTTCAAGCATGGCGTGGAAGAAGCGGTTGAAGGCCTCTTTGTCACAGGCCATCACTTCGTCGTAAGACGTGGGCACGCGCTCGGCGAAATAGAGGCCGAACATGCCGCCAACGGACTGGGCACAAAATTTGACGCCCTGTTTTTTCGCCGCCGCCGCTAGGCCCTCGACGAGGGATTTCGTCTTCGCCGCCAGTGCCTCGTGGAAACCGGGCTGCATGAGCTTCTTCAGCGTTGCCAAGCCCGCCGCCACCGACAGCGGGTTGCCCGACAGCGTGCCGGCCTGATAAACCGGGCCGAGCGGGGCGATTTTTTCCATGACGTCGCGGCGGCCGCCGAAAGCGCCCAGCGGCAGGCCGCCGCCGACCACCTTGCCGAAGGTTGACAGGTCGGGGACGATGCCGAACAGTCCCTGCGCCGAGCCGGGGCCGACGCGGAAACCGGTCATCACTTCGTCAAAAATCAGCAGCGCGCCGTATTGGTCGCACATTTCGCGCATGGTCTTGAGAAATTCGGTGGTCGGCTGGATCAGGTTCATGTTGCCGGCCACCGGCTCGACGATGACACAGGCGATGTCGCGGCCGTGATGGTGGAAAGCCGCCGCAAGTTCGGCGGCGTCGTTGTAGGCGAGCACCAGCGTGTGTTTGGCCAGGTCGGCTGGTACGCCGCCCGAAGACGGGTTGCCGCAGGTCAGCGCGCCAGAGCCGGCCTTGACCAACAGACTGTCGGCGTGGCCGTGGTAGCAGCCTTCGAACTTGATGATCATGTCGCGATCGGTGAAACCGCGGGCGAGGCGGATCGCGCTCATCGTCGCTTCGGTGCCGGAGGAAACCAGCCGCACCAGTTCCATGCTCGGCACCAATTTTGTCAGCAGTTCGGCGAGATCGACCTCGCCTTCGGTCGGGGCGCCGAAGGACAGGCCCTTCGCGGCGGCTTCCTGCACCGCACGCACCACATCGGCATCGGCGTGGCCAAGGATCAGCGGGCCCCAGGAGCCGACATAGTCGAGGTAACGCTTGCCGTCGGCGTCCCAGACGCTGGCCCCTTCGCCGCGGGTGAAAAAGCGCGGCGTGCCGCCGACGGAGCGGAAGGCGCGCACGGGAGAATTGACACCACCCGGAATGGTCTTTTGGGCGCGAGTGAACAGTTCTTCGTTACGGGTCATGCTTTCACCGATTCGCAAAAAGTTTGTGGAAAGCCGCGGCGCGGCCCTTGATATCCATGGCGTCAAACAGATCGCTGACCACGGCCACCATGTCGGCGCCAGCGGCCAGCACCGCGGGTGCGTTTTCGAGCTTGACGCCACCAATGGCGGCGACAGGGATTTTTGCCCGCCGTTTGGCTTCGGTGATCAGTTCGAGCGGGGCGCGGATGGCACCCGGCTTGGTAGGCGAGGCAAAAACGCTCCCGATGGCGATGTAGTCGGCGCCAGCGGCGGCGGCGGCGGCGGCGCGGTCGATATCGTCGTAGCAGGACACGCCAAGCAGTCGCTTGGGCCCCAGCGCCTGCCGGGCCATCACCGGATCGGCATCGCCGCGACCCAGATGCACGCCGTCGGCGCCAATTTCGATGGCCAGCCAGACGTCGTCATTGACGATCAGGCGCGCACCATGGGCACGGCAGATACGCAGCAATTCGGCCGCCTGCGCCCGCTTGAGCGGCATCGGCGCGTCTTTGTTGCGGTACTGCACCAGCTTGGCGCCACCGTCGAGCGCCAGTCCGACCAGGGTCGATAGCCGCGGCAGCAGGTTGTCCGCAGGGGTGACGGCATAAAGGCCCGTCAAAAATTTACGCTTCTCGGTCATTCTCACGCTCCCGTGCCCAGAAGAAACGATCCGGTATGTACTGACCCATGCCCGGCCGGAAGCCGGCGGCCAGTGTTTGCCAAGTGTATTCCTGCGCGTCGCGCACGGCATCGGCCATGTCGAGGCCGCTGGCAAGATTCGCGGCAATGGCCGAAGCCAGGGTGCACCCCGAGCCGTGGTAACTGCCGGGCAGGCGCTCCCAGGTATCGCTGCGGATCAGGCCGCGCGCGCCGTGAAGCACATTCACCACCTGCGGTGTGCCTTCGTGGGTGCCGGTGATCAACACATGCTCGCAGCCGACATTGATCAGCCGCCGCGCGCACTCGGCCAGGGTCGGGTTATCGCCTTCACTACCCGCGCTATTTCCCTCGTCACCGTCACCTTCGTCGATCATTGCCAGGCGCCGCGCTTCGAGACTGTTGGGGGTGATGATTGTGGTTTGCGGCAGCAACAACTCGATCATGGCGGCGATAACTTCTTCGTCGGCGAGGGCGTCGCCCCGCCCCGATGTCAGCACCGGGTCGAGCACGCGCGGGATGTCGGGATAGTCGGCAAGTACTTCGGCGATGGCGGTGATGGCATCGACGCTGCCAAGCAAGCCCAGTTTGAAGGCGGCTACCGGCATGTCTTCGAGCAGGGCGCGGGCCTGGTCGGCCACCCAGTCGCCGTCGATGGCCAGCAGCGCCTCGACACCCCGGGTGTCCTGCACCGTCAGCGCTGTAATCACTGATAGCGGGTGGCAACCGAGGCTGGCGAGCGTCAAGAGATCGGCCTGGATGCCGGCGCCGCCGGTCGGGTCCGACGCCGCGAAGCACAACACCATGGGCGGCGATTGTTCCAGCACGGAAGTTGACATCGGCATGCGCGCAAGCGGCGGGGTGCGGTAAGATACTGTCGATTCTAACCCACTCCACGCACGCCGCCGGAGGCGGGACAAGGGCGAAAAATTTCGTGGCAATAACGTAACAATTCGCATGATAACAACGCGGGTATTGGCGGGATGATGGTGCTCTGATGTACTATTCCGGGGTTTTCGCGCTGGCTGTGCCGGCGCAAGAAGGGTGCCGCGGGGGAAAGACGATTGGCTGATCTGAGCGAATTGAAGGGCGTCAAGGTGATGGTGATCGATGATTCGAACACTATCCGCAAGAGTGCGGAGATTTTCCTTGTCCAGGCCGGCTGCCAGGTGGTGCTGGCCGAGGATGGTTTTGACGCCCTGGCCAAGATTGCCGATCACGCACCGGCCGTAATCTTTTGCGACATCCTGATGCCTCGCCTTGACGGCTATCAGACCTGTGCGCTGATCAAGAAGAACCCGAAGTTTTCGGCTACGCCGGTGATCATGTTGTCCTCGAAAGACGGCCTCTTCGACCGCGCCCGCGGTCGCATGGTCGGTTCCGACGAGTATTTGACCAAGCCCTTCACCAAAGACGGCCTGCTGAAGACGGTGGCGAACCATGTCCAGCGGGTCGCTGCCTAGAAAGGCGCCACAGGAGAACCCATGCCCGTCAAGAAAATCCTCATCGTGGACGATTCGCCGACCGAGCGGTATGTGCTGACCGAAGCGCTCGCCAAGCACGGTTATCACATCATCACGGCCGAAAACGGCGAGCAGGGAATTGCCACGGCCAAGGAGCAACTGCCCGATCTCATCATCATGGATGTCGTCATGCCCGGCATGAACGGCTTTCAGGCAACGCGCACCATTTCGCGCGATCCGGCGACGCAGAATATCCCCGTCCTCATGTGCACGACCAAGGATCAGGAAACCGACAAGATCTGGGGCATGCGCCAAGGGGCGCGTGGTTATTTGGTGAAACCCGTCGATCCGGTGGAATTGCTCGCCAAGATCGCGTCGTTCAAGTAGTCGCACAGGGTCGCATGGCAAAGAGAATCAGCCTCCGCGAGTTTCAGGCCAGCCTGGTCGAGCGACTGACCTCGGCCAAGCGCGGCGAAACCGCGCAGGCTTTGCTTGGCATCGTCTCGGGCAAGGATCATTTTCTGCTCGAACTGTCCGACTCGGGCGAGGTGCTGCCGCTGCCGCCGTTGACCAGCGTGCCCCTGACCAAGCCCTGGTTTGCCGGCATGGCCAACGTGCGCGGCGCGCTCTACAGCGTGGTCGATTTCTCGGCCTTTCGCGGCCTTGAGCCAACCCCGCGCAACGCCGAAGCGCGCCTGCTGCTGGTCGGCGCCCGCCACGGCAGCAACGCCGCGCTGCTGGTCAATCGCACGCTTGGCCTCAGAAGCCTCGCGCGCCTGCACGCCGAGCCATCCGCAGCCGAACATCCTGGCGAGGGCGCGCCCGCCTGGACCGGCGAACGTTTCAGCGATGACGAGGGCCGCGCCTGGACACGGCTTTACCTCAAAGTGCTGCTCGAAGATTCCGACTTCATGAACGTCGGCATCTGATGAAAAGAATGGCCCAACCTATCATGTATCGGGAAAGACAAATGACCCCCAAGTCCGCCCAGTCAGTATTGTTCGCCGCCTTCGCCGGGATTGCCGCCGAAATCGTTGTTTTCCCCGGCAACGGTCCTTCAGGAGACTGACATGGCATTCAAGTTGCCCTTCAGGTTGCCGGCGTTAGGAAAAGGCGCCAAGACGCAGACCTTCGAGCAAACCACCGTTTTCGACTTGCCGAAAGGGAAAGGTGGCGCCCCGGCAACGGTGGATGCGGTGACCGAGCCGCTGCCGCTCATCGGCAAGCAGCCGGCCACGATGCAACTACAGATCCTCGGCGCGGCGGGCCTGTTTTTCCTGGTGCTGATGGTATTCCTGCTCTGGCAAGAAATTCGCGGCGTCAGTGTGCGCGAAGCGCAACGCGGCATCGCCGCCGAGATGCAGATGTTCGCGCAGGTCATCGGCAAGAACGCCGTTCGCGTCAGTGCACAGTCTTCAACCACTGGTTTTAACGAACTGAAAGCCGGCCGCGCCCGCTTCGGCGCCCTGTTGCAGTTGCTGGTCGCGGGCGGCAGCGACGGCAACACCGCGATCATGGCGGTCGACGCCGAGATCAAACCGGAAGTCGACAAGCTGAGCCAGGTCTGGGTAACCCTGGACAAGGCACTCAATCTGGTGCTGGCTCAGGAAGCCGGGCTCAAGGCCATCGGCGACGGGGCCAACAAAGCCACCGCCGCCGCCCAGGCGCTTTCCAAACTGGCCGAAGGGCAACCGGCGCTCGCCAGCGCCGCCAGGATGTCGCGCGATGTCGCCCGTCGCAGCCAGGCCATCCTGCTGTTGCCATCGCCGCAATATCTTGAGGCGGCCGAAGTGCTGAAGAGCGATCTTGCCGCATTCAACGCCATCGCTCCCGCGCTGACCGCCGAAGGCGGCGCGCAGAATGTGCTGACCCAAGCGGTCGTCGACATTGGCGGTGGCGCCAGCGCTGCCCTCGACAACATCAAGGCGCTCGACGAGGCCAAGCGCGCCGGCCTCAAGTTGCAAGCCGAGGCCGACCGCCTCGCTAGCCAGGCGGATGCCCTGTTCAAGTCGCTGGGCACCTTGGCCGACAACAGCCTCATTACCGGCCTGGTCGTCATTTCCGGCTCGCTGGTACTGGTCCTCCTGGTGCTGATGCTGAAGGTGTTCAACGACGATGCCGCCTCGCGGCGGCTGGAATCGGAGCGCCAGCGACGCGAAGCCGAAACCGCCAAGGATGCGACCCAGGAGGCGATCCTGCGGCTGATGAACGAGATGGGCGACCTTGCCGACGGCGACCTCACGGTGCGCGCCACAGTCAGCGAGGACGTCACCGGCGCTATCGCCGACTCGGTAAATTACACCATCGAAGAACTCGCGGTGCTGGTCAAGCGCATCAACGATGCCGCCACCCACGTTTCTGCGGCTTCCGACACCGCGCAGGACACGACGACCCAGTTGCTCAAAGCCGCCGAAATCCAGTCGAACGAAATTCGCCAGGCCAGCGGCCAGGTGCTGGAAATGGCGCAATCGATGACTTCGGTTTCGGGCAACGCGCTGGAATCCGCCCGCGTCGCCCGCCACTCGCTGGATGCCGCGCAAAAAGGCGCCATCGCGGTGGAAAACTCCATCAAGGGCATGAACGAAATTCGTGGCCAGATCCAGGAAACCTCGAAGCGGATCAAGCGGCTGGGCGAATCGTCGCAGGAGATCGGTGAAATCGTCGAACTGATCTCGGATATTACCGAGCAAACCAACGTGCTGGCGCTCAATGCAGCCATTCAGGCGGCCAGCGCCGGCGAGGCCGGGCGCGGCTTTACCGTGGTGGCGGAAGAGGTGCAGCGGCTGGCCGAACGCTCCGGCGAGGCGACCAAGCAGATTGCGGCCATCGTCAAGACCATTCAGGCCGACACCCACGATGCCGTTTCGGCGATGGAATATTCGACGCAGGGCGTGGTCGAAGGCGCCAAGCTGTCGGACGCCGCCGGCCAGGCGCTGGGCGAAATTTCGGCGGTGTCGACCGACCTGGCGCAACTGATCGAGAAGATTTCGACCGATACGCAGCAGCAGGCCGGCATCGCCACCGGCGTGGCCGCCGCCATGGAAAACATCCTCAACGTTACCGAACAGACGACCGACGGCACCAAGCGCACGGCCGTGTCGATCGGTGAATTGGCCGATCTCGCCGTGGAACTCAAGGGCTCGGTGGCCGGTTTTAAAGTGTGAAGACCCATCTGTAACGACTCCATCCGTAAAGACACTTTCGCCTCATGAATGCTGCCATCGAACTGGACATCGGCCCGCTGACCTGGGTCAAGGGCGAAATCGACCTTGCGCTCGATCGCGCCGGCGAGGCCATGCGCCAGTTTGCGGCGTTGCCCGCTGGCGCCGATGGCAAGCAGGGCGCCCAGATCAAGCAGGCGCGTAACCAGTTGCGCCAGGCCCGCGGCGCGCTGGCCATTGTCGGCCTCGAAGGCGTGACCCAGTTTGCCGAGAGTCTCGAAGCGCTCTTTGCCGGCCTCGAAGAGGGCGCCATCGCCGCGACGCCCGCTGCCATCGAAGCGGCGCAGCAGGGATTGACCGCCATCCGGCAATACCTCGACGATCTCGTCGATGGCCACCCCGACCAGCCGCTGCGGCTGCTGCCGAGCTACCGGCCGTTGCAGTTGGCGCGCGGTCTGGCCGAGCCGGAACCGGCCGAACTGTTCTTCCCCGATCTTTCGCTGCGCCCGCCGCGCCGCGAAAAGGAACCGCCGCCCCTGTCGCGCGAAGCCCAGTCGGCGCGCATCAAGGCGGCTCGGCTCGGCTTCCAGCGCGGCCTGCTCAAGTGGCTCAAGGGTGAAACCAAGGGCGCCAAGGAAATGCGCGTTGCGATGGCGATGATCGAGATGGTTCAGGGTCAGCCGGGTGCCCGCGCCTTCTGGTGGGCTGCCATGGCGTTCTTCGATGGGCTGGCCGAAGGCGGCATCGCGGTCGATGCCCGCGTCAAGAAACTCTGCGGTCGCATCGACGCGCAGGTGAAAAAGCTGCTGGATGGCGCTGACGACGTTGCCGACCGGCTGATGCGCGACGTCCTCTACTTTGTGGCAACTGCCAGCCACGGCGGCGATCATCTCGAATGCGTGCAGGCGGCCTACCGCCTCGATGGCCTGGTGCCGAGCGCCAGCATGGCGCGCGACATCGCCACGCTCAAGCCGGTGCTGCGTAGCGGACGCGAACTGCTGACCGCCACCAAGGATCACTGGAATCGCTACTGCGCCGGCACCACGGCCGCGCTCGGGCAGTTTCACGAGGGCGCCCTGCAACTCGCCCGGCGCCTGGCGGAACTGAGCGACGCCCGCATTACCCGGCTGGCCGACGCCATCGGTGCAACTGCCACCCTCCTGCGCAACGAGCCATCGCGCCAAGGCGAAGCCATTGCCCTTGAAGTAGCCACGGCACTGCTGTTGCTCGAAGGCGCGCTGGAAAACTTCCCCGAACTCGGCGACGAATTCACCCATCAGGTCGACACGGTCGCCGAACGCCTGGCGCTCGCCGCGCGTGGCCAGGCGCTGTCGGCGCTTGAAATTCCGCATCTCGACGAGATGTCGCGCAAGGCCCAAGAGCGCCTGCTGATGCACCAGGTGGCGAAGGAAATCCTCGTCAACCTCGCCAACGTGGAACAGACGCTCGACGCCTTCTTCCGCGACCCCATGCAACGCGGCGGACTCGGCCAGCTGACGCGCCCACTGGGCCAGATTACCGGCGCGCTTACCGTGCTGGGGCAGGATCGCGCCGTGGCGGTGCTGCGCGAATGCGAGTTGATGATCATCGACTTCCGCGACGACACTTACGTTCCCCGTCAGGAAGACTTCGAAAGCGTCGCCACCAAACTGTCGGCGCTCGGCTTCTTTGTCGAAAAATTGCAGTTCGGCCCGGCCGACATCGACGCCATCCTGCATCCGGCGCCGGCCGTGGCGCCGCGCGAAGAAGTCGCCACGCCCGCTGTCGTTCCCGCTATCGAACCGGCACCGACCCAGGCTCAGCCCCCCGCCATCCCGGCCGAGGTAGCGGTGGAACCATTGCGGGAAGAAACGCAAAGTGAACCGTCGCCTGAACCGGGGCAACCCCTCGAAATCCCGCACGAAGATATTCACCCGGTCGATGCCGGCAAGCTGGACGAACAGGCGGGTGCCGTTATTGCCGCGCTGGAAGCGGAAACCGCCGTGGGCGGGGCAGCGGTCACCGCCGCGCCGGTGGAAGCGACCGCCGTGCCGGCACCATCAGCCGAGGCCGCGCGCCTGGTCGAAGCCAGCAGCGCCGAAATCGACGCCGAACTGCTGGCTATTTTCCTGGAAGAAGCGCACGAGGTGCTCGGCACCATCAGCGAACATTTGCCGCGCCTGGCCGCACAGCCGCGCGACGTCGAACTGCTCACCGTGCTCCGGCGCAGTTTCCATACCCTCAAGGGCAGCGGCCGCATGGTCGGCCTCAACGATCTTGGCGAGGCCGCCTGGTCGGTCGAACAGACGCTCAACAAGTGGTTGCAGCAGGAAAAGGCAGCGAGCACCGACCTGCTAGACATGCTCGATGGCGCCGACTGGCTGTTCAGCGACTGGATCGCCCAGCTTGAAACCGGCGGTTCCGCCGAGCGCGATGCCAGTGACCTGACCCTCTGGTGCGATCGCCTGCGCAACGAGGAAGTCGTCGAGGAACCCGCCACTGCTCCGTCCACTCCCGCGCCTTTCGAAGAACCCGCCGACCTGCCCGCCGCCGAATTTGCCGCGACCGAGGCGTTCGACCTGCCCTTCGAGTTGCCGCCGCCAGCGCCCGAGTTGCCCGCTCCACCACCGCCCCCGGAGCCAATGGTGCCGGAGGTGGTGGAAGTGGTTCGCATCGGCGAACTCGAAATCTCGCCCATCCTGTTCGAACTCTATGTGGACGAGGCGCTCGGTCATGTCGCCACGTTGCAAGGCGGTTTCGGCCAAGCCGGCATCTCGGCGGAACAGGTGCGCGTCGCCCACACGCTGGCGGGGATTTCCGCCGCCACCGGCCTGATCCCCGTGCAGTCGCTCGCCCACGCGCTGGAAAACGCACTCGACCGTTTCCTGCGGCTGGATGCCGTACCCAACGAATCCCAGCGCCTGTTGCTGGCCCGCGCCGTCGGCGCGCTGGAAGGCATGGTTGGCGCCGTCGCCGAGAAGCGCATGCCGTCGGGCGAGGCCGCGCTGTCGGAACAGGTCGAAGCGCTGGCGCCGACCCCCGTGCTGGTTGTCGCTCCACCACCACTATCCCAGGAAGCAGTGGCAGCCCCGGAACCTGTTACTGCTGCCGTACCGCTACCGCCGACTTTTTCTGCACCCGCTCCCGCCGCACCGGCTGCGCCGGTGATGGCGGCGCCAACAGCCGCCGCCACCCAAGCTGCTCGCGCCGACGAGGAGGCCGCCGCCGCCGAGCGGCGCCAGTTGCGTATCCACGATGACATCGATGCGCAACTGCTGCCGATATTCCTTGAGGAAGCGCAGGAATTGATGGCCGGCATCGGCGGCGAACTCCGTAGCTGGCGCGAGGCACCGGACGATACCGGTATCTCCGGCCAGATCCGGCGTTTACTGCACACGCTGAAAGGTAGCGGGCGCATGGCCGGCGCCATGAGCGTTGGCGAACTGGTGCATGGCCTGGAAACGCGCATCGAGGTAACGGGCAAGGTAACGCCGGCCTTTATCGACGAGGTCGAAGCCACCCATGATCGCGTGGCGGTGCTGATCGACAACTTGCGCCGCCATGGCCGTGTCGATGTACCAGCCGCCGCAGGCGCTCCTGTGGCGGTGCCGGGTGTTGAGACCGGCGCAAAATCGACCACGACGGGAACGACCGAAGAGCGCGCTATCGTCGCGCCAACGGTGCCAACGGTGCCAATACCCGCCGGCGAAGCGGAAGCCGTCGCCCGGCCAACCCTGCGCGTTCGCGCCGACCTGCTCGACAAGGTCGTCAACGAAGCCGGCGAAATGGCCCTTGCCCGCGCCCGCATCGAAGGCGAGATGCGCACGCTCAAGTCCTCGCTGCTCGACCTTACTGAAAACGTGATCCGCCTGCGCGGCCAGTTGCGCGAAATCGAGATTCAGGCCGAGACGCAGATGCAGTCGCAAATGATGCAGCTGAAAGCCGAGGCGGCCGAGCAGAATCGCGACTTCGATCCGCTCGAATTCGACCGCTTCACCCGCTTCCAGGAACTGACACGGATGATGGCCGAGAGCGTCAACGACGTTGCCTCCGTCCAGCACAACCTGTTGCAGAACCTCGACCACGCCAACGCCG